>Ga0208495_1000052_pt1 | contig 73800 bp, 82 predicted proteins | sample CryBogmetaGMA14M_FD_184551 | JGI IMG/M metagenome (GOLD analysis project Ga0208495, IMG submission 184551) | Freshwater microbial communities from Crystal Bog, Wisconsin, USA - MA14M (SPAdes) | ecosystem: Environmental > Aquatic > Freshwater > Lake | place: Crystal Bog, Wisconsin, USA...
GTCAAAATCTGAATTTTGCCATTCCATCAAACTATCTCAAAACATTGCTCGGAAATCTTAGTACATTGACGCCGCTTAGTGCGTCTACAACGTCACAAGGGCGGCAATCGATTCTGGGAGATTTTGGTGGTCGAAGCACTGAAGGAGTTGTTGTCGAAAATTTTATATATGATTATGGAGGTTGCTTCTCATTTTCACTGGTGAACAAAATGCGTGAGCCTGTCAGAAATATTTATGGTCATATAATATTTAGTGATCTGCAAGGAAATCCATTGGATGTAGTAACATTCGGCGACTTATTTAAATATAACATACCGGCTGGACTTGCGAAGCGAATAAGCGGGTACTGTGTACATGATAGTGTAAAAAAACTTAATAGACCCTATGTAGATTCTGATCCGCGACAAGGAAAGATTGAATATCGTATTCTTGACTTTCAGATAGGGGAGGGAAATGACCAATATAAAAGATCACCATCTTCGGGTGATCTTTCAAAGAAAAAAAAGAGTAAAAAAGTTAAAAAATGGATCGATGCTAAACCTTTGTGAATATATCCTTCCCTTGGATGACTCGGAAAGATCATAAATTGTTGATAGATAGAAATCCGAATAATAACGAACTTCGTATATTCACTGTTAGTCCACTTATATGACAGAAGAAGTGCTTACATACAGAATGTCGACAGGCAAATTCGAATTGTTGCCTGACTCAATTAGCTATAGAGGAAGAACCTATCCCTATTCCTCTGTGATACATTTAGGGCGATTTGCCAGAAAAACATCCCTCAACTTTATTCCAATTGGAGATTATCTACGAATAACAATATATATTGAAGGAATAGAAAAACCAATAACGGTGCAGAATAGCTTCGGTATGTTATTCACAACTTCGCGATTGAAAAGAATATACAAAAGTTTGGTTGAAAAGACGTTTCATTTACGCATTAAGAATTATCTAAAACAATTGGATAATAAGGGTTTCTTTGACTATGGAGGCGCCAAGTTTTTCTCCGCAGGCTACGTCTTGATAGACAATCAAAAAATCAATTTGCTTACGGCCAAAGTGTGGCTAGAGCCATTTGAGTTTGTGTTCAAGGAACCCACCGGATTCTTTACTAGAAAACGAAGAGTTAGTACCGATATTGACCAAGATGTTTTTCTTGCGTTACTGAAAAAACTCTATAGAATTGAGTCTGGCAACTAAATGCTTAATCATCACAAATCCTTAAAATATTTTAACCGCATGCTTGTTGCTTTTTAGTAGATTTTATACATAAAAATAATAATAAAAATAGGGATGTCGACATGGAATAAGGTTGACTTCGAGCCCAACAACATAGTCACAACACCATTCAGAATTTCATATAGGCGTAATCCCTTCTGACATTTTTATTCCCTTGATTATAAAACATTCTCCTCTTCCCTCCCCATATATTCATCACCACAGATCTTCTTCCCTCGACGACCCAGGAAGTAATGTTTTTTAGGGAGACGCAGTTATTTCAAACACAATCCATCAATTTATTTATATCTTGACTGTAAAGAATATCAAGATTTCTCGTTATCTTTTCAATATCCCAATCCCACCATTTGATTTTCAAAAGCATTTTTATTTCTTCATCTTTAAATCGCTTTTTTATTTCCTGTGCGGGATTACCGCCGACGATATGATACGGTTTCACATCGCTACATACGACTGATTTAGCCCCAATGACAGCTCCATCCCCAATATTCACACCGGGCATTATGATGGATTCATACCCGATTAAGACATCATTACCAATCACGGTGTCTCCCTTGTTTGGTAATTCTTTTGGGATCCAGTCCCATCCGTTTTGGAAAACATGAAACGGATAGGTGGTAATACCATCCATGTTGTGATTAGCACCGTTCATGAGAAATTTGACTCCATTTGCAATTGCACAAAATTTACCGATGATGAGTTTGCCGCATTGCTTTGGATCAAAGTTATACAATACGTTTTTCTCGAAATTTAACGGATTGTCAAAGTCTTCGTAGTAGCTGTAATCGCCAACAATAATATTTGGGTTCTGGACAATATTATTCAGAAAACAGATGTTTTTATAATCCGACACAGGAAAGGGATTCTTTGGATCAGGTCCAAATTTGCTCGTCATATTTTAATCCTTTCTCTTCATTTATAAAATGTCATCTCTATATATACGTTCCAAAAGATCTCCTTCCCTTGACGACCAAGGAAGTCCTCAGATAGCCTTATTCAAATATAACCAGAAGAAGCAGCCACCGACTATCCCTTCTTCTTACCATTTTATTTTTATTTTTTTTGTTTTGTTTTTCCGTAAACCTTTATACAAGTAGAATCCGGAAGTGACATGATACATTTGCTTCTACTTCCTGACCAACCTCCAGAATAACCAGAAAGATAATGCAGACCAATTCTACTTGTATAAGGGAACCACTATCCAACAACATTATTCCCAATACAAACAAGACTAAAAATAAAATGGTCCCGGAGGAAAACCGACCCGTAGGGAAGGTTTTTCCTATTAATATCTCTTAATATATCTTGTGTTTTTCAGATCCATACTGCTTCTATCCGCTTACCTCTGTTTGCGTTTTCCGAACCCCACATCCATTCTTTCCGGACCCTACATCCTTACTTTCCGAACCCCACATCCCCTTCAGATATACATGTAGTGTCGGTTTGCGGAAGGTCATCACATTTCTGCTGAAGGTGCTCACCCTTCTTGGGTAAATTTATTATGTATTTGATCCCGTTCATTCCATCCGTTTTCTCATAGGAAATGATCAACCCTTCCCTGACCAATGGATTCAGGGTATTGATTTCCAGATTGGCAATGAGGTTCGTGATATTCTTGTCCTGGAAGTTCATCTTTTCCCTGATGGTGCTGAGATTGAATTGCTGTTGTGGCAAATCATGATGGAGAAGGAAATGACGGTAGAATATCTGAGATGACTGCGGAAGATGATAGAGGCTATTGCTGACCCAGTCATAGTTTCTGGTCATGAGATTGTGAATGAACATCTCCCCGAGTATCGTGTTAAAGATAATATAATAGACCCGACTCTGGACAATACCGTCTTTCCTTACATCCTGATTGATGTATCCCACTTCAAAGGGACGACTGAATACATTCATAGAATACCATTTATCCTTCATATCCTTTCCCATGCGAACCGGGTAGGTGATTTTGAATTCTGTCCGGGAAGTCCTGAGAAGCAGATTCAATATGTCATTTGAGCACAGATCCAGACCGGTAAAAGTCCGGAACTTCTGATCATTAAATTTTACATATTTTTTTTTAGCCTCCTTCATTATCAATATATCCTTCTCCGTTATCATCATCGTTTCATCGGTTTTATTTTCATCCGCTGTGACCAGTTCCTGTTCCCTTTTCCTGATACTTTCAAAATCATTGAATATGGGTGTGCTCATCTCCGGTAAACGGTCCCCACCTTCCTTCAATAGATAAAAATACCCGACCACATCCATCACCATGTAATTCTTTGCGTCCCAATAGCCGTTGGTAATGGAGCACATCTGATCCGATTTATCCGATTCCCATTCGTATGGGACAAAGTCGTTATTTCCCTTTTTAATGAACGGGCGAATAGCTTTGTTCATTCCCCTCTCAGACGTGTTGATCCAGGTCCCTTTCCTGTTTAACCGGGTGATGGTCTGGGAAATGGAATTGATAAGCTTTGCGTAGGTAAAATCATCTTTCAGAAATTCTTCCATGTCCCCCAACAGGTCATATTTTCCCTGTAGATCATCCGGATTGGCGTGGAGATATTTCGGATAGGGAATCTGGTCATATTCCTGCCGGATCTTTTCAAAGGTCTCTTTCGCTTCTTTTTTATTCATCTTAATGGTCCTCTTTACTCAAATTGGGATGTTTTCTTTTTCTTGGTCACGGTTGGTTCCACCGGTCTTTCACTGACCGTCATCAGGGTCTTGTCCACCTTCAGTGGGATTCTTCCGGTGGCGCCGGTTCCCCTTTTAGCCTTGAAGATAATCAGATCAATATTCCCGTCATGTTCGATGATCGTGTCCCAGTTTTCCTTCAGCTTGTATTCCCCTCCATCCTCTTCAACAGCGCCGAGTATCCCTAACCAGGATGCTTCGTATTCAATGGTTCCTGATTCCTTGAAGGACGCCATACTCAACCGCTGGCCCGCTTTGTAGGAATCTCTTGCTAATTCTGAGATTGCGATGACAGGGGTATTATAGGTTTTGGCCATTTGAGTCAGCTTGGACAGGATATCATCCACTCGGAGCCTTTCATCAAATGTGCTGTGCTCGGTTCGGAGTTTCCTGAGATAGTCGATGATGATGACCGGTGCTTTCCCGTGTTTCTTTTGAATCGGGTCGATCAGGTCACTCCACTTGTCCACCGGGATCATCTGCTGGACCACATATTTCATAGAAATGATTTGCTGAATGTTGGGAACCTGCCAGATGCTGCGTATATCCCTGATGGTCCTGAGGTTAAATTCCTCGATGGAGATTTTTGAGAACCTTGAGAAGGTCCGATACCGCAGTTCCGATCTTCCATCATCATAGCTGAAGAAGAGGACAGGGTAATCATTCAAACAGATGTTATCAGCAATATTATTGAGAAGAACCGTTTTACCAGATGAGGGGATGCCACCAAAGAGATAGAACCTCCCTCCGGAGAACCCTCCATTCATCTGGTTTTCAAGGGTGGACAGATTTGTGTTGCCAAAAGGGATCCGGACGTAATTTTGCTGGTAGTCGCTAACCGTTTTTTCCAGGTTGTCCAGAAAGGAATCAATCTGGATCTTTGGGGTGGTCTTCTGGTTCTCCTTGTCCAAAGCTTTTACAGATTCAAAGGTCTTCTTCAGCTCATCCTGGTCAAGAGGGGGTTTGACTTTATCCCGGTTCCATATCTGGATCATCTCCCAGACCTTGGTTTCCTTTGTTCCGGTTTTCAAGAGATGACCAATCAATTTAGTCGCAGAGTGGTTTCTTTCCCCTTTGACACAACCATTCTGGAGGAGATCAAGATATTCATTCTTTTTCGTGTCATGGGTTTTGGGTTCTCTGACATTTATTTCATTTATCGTTTTGATTGTTTTATCATCCAGATTTATGATTCCCTCAAGCTCATGAGTTAGTACTTCTGCTACGGGATCAAGCTTGGAAACATTCGTGAGATAATCAATAATCCAATCGGTACATGGAGAGGGGTCAACATCAAAGATGGAACAACCTTCAACCCATTCATATTGATGTCCAGATCCGTGAATGGATGGGGGAGCAACCACATATCCGCCATCTGCACGGATATCGATTTTGAGTTTTTCCTTGACCTGGTTTCTCACATCGAATCCAGGATGTTTCAGATATAGATGATAACCCCTTCCAGTTTTCACCTTCACGGTATCCGGGAACCCTCCCTGTTCTTCCGCATACTGGACCGCCGATTCCGAATCCAGATCAAAGACCACAAGGTTGGATACAGCACCGGTGATAATCGCAATGTTTGCCAAAGGGTTTATGGTGAACCAGCGGGTGACTTCTTCCCGTGTGGGTAATCGTTTTTGATATTCTTTCCAACCGGAGATGCAGGGTTTTTTACAATGGTTGGTCAGGACCTTTTGGATTATGTCATTCTCCGGTAAGGGAATCTCAGACTGTCCGTTCTTCTCCAGTTCACTTTTTAATTCTTCCCGAAACCTTTTTGAATGTTTGTGTTTCAGCATCTCGGGACTATATAAGGGTATGATCGAGAGACCCTTTTCAAGGCATGATAGCGCTATATCTAATCTTGTCATTTTTTGTTTTCTCCTTCTGAAATGTTATTCTGATCGTTTTTCAGTTTCTCATCCACGGCTGCTCTAATCCACTCTCCCATGGAGATCCCCTTAAAATAAGTTATCTCCTGGATCCGGGTATAGATCTCAGCGGCGAACGATGACGTGATCTGTTTTGTGAACATTGCTCGTTTCATTTTTGATTATCCTCCTGGTCATGAAATTTAATGGAACCTTTCCCCATTATATTGTTCTGAGTCAGGTCGAAGGTCAGTGACGGAATGTTTCCGGTCCTGAAATGGACCTGTGAAAGGGAAAAGGGGATGGAACCATCCTCCTATGATCCCATCCCTCAGAATGCGCACTCCGGTGCGCTTTTTGACTGTTAAACGAGGCTATTCAGGTAATCCTCGTACTGCTTCAAGGCATACAGATTCAAAATAAATCGGGATTGGTACTTAAATAAGTCGTTGTATTCATAATGAAAAGTGTCATAAAGAAACGCTCTTATTTCCTCCCATAATGGGGACTGCTTAATGTGTTGTCCTCCCTTGACGGAGTCCCTGCCCCCAATATTAAATTGGTGCTGCTTGTTTTCACTGGGGCTCCAATAATATATCCCACCCCCTTTTCCCGCCTGATGTGCCCATGAAGCGCTGTCTGCAGAGAATGGGTGATGCTTCTCAAGCAGAAATTTGTCCAGGTCACCAAAGAGATGGATCTTCACATCGGGATATTTTGCTTTTGCCTGGGTAAGCAACTGATCCTTATCTGACCGTGAACCTGGGGAGCCTATGGCGATGAATTGGTGACCCATTCCGGCATACATCGAGAACTCGGCAAATGGAGCAATTTTGTCATGGATGACCGGAACAGGCCGCGTGGTAGTGCCGGCGAGACCGCGTTCAAGGTAAAGTTGATTCTGCAGGTTATGACCGGGATTATTAAAATTGTTGTCGAGGTTAAAACATGCGTCGTATTTGTGACCGTAAAACTGTAGATACCGAAGATATCCGGAAACACTGATTATGCATTTCCCAGTAGAGGCTGCGAAGGCGCCGCAATCCAGATCAAGGAGATTGATCTGATCCCGATATTGGTCGGTCAGTTTCCAGGACTGCCCTTTAATATTATTGTACGCGATCAGATAGTTAAGCTTTATGCCTGTCTTATCGTAGAATAAAGGAACCGTGTCCGCTTCTACAATTGCTTGAAAGATATGTGTCATATCTATTCCTTTCTAACCTTCATCCCCCTCCCCACGGATGGGGAGAGGGAATCTGGTTTAGTTGCGTTAAGCTGCTTGGGTTTCGGTTTTTGTATCATCCACCGGTTCAACAACACCGATTCGTTCTATTAGCTGACTGATCAAACTTTGAGCCGCAAGGAGGGAATCCAAAATCTTCAATTCCCTCTGTTTCGCGATCCACGCATCATCCTGCAGGCTCCCAGTTCCAAAACTGTTGACAAGGTCGGAAAGAACCTTATCAAGACTCGCTTTCGGTGCTGGGGTATAAGGATGATCCGACGGATAAGACAGCTTATCCTGAATAAACCTGTCAAAAAGGGCAGGACGTTGATCCTCTGGCTGCAGGTCCAACCATTTCTTTACTTCCTTTGCCTTCTTCGCACCAAGAGCTTCATTGCTGTATGATGCTATGAGTGCAGCCTGATCAAATGTTACGGATTGAAGTCCCTCATTTTGAAGTCGGTGTAACGTTATGACTGAGTCGATCTGGCTCTTCAGCATCTTTCCGTCATCATCCTCCGCACTGTCCGGAAGTGGATGATCCGCAAATAGTGCCTCACATTCCCTTCTCTTCTCGACCTCACGGAGGTGTTCTACTGCTAGGAGTCGGTTTTTGCCGGCTGCGGCATAAGTCCTTGCAAAATTACCCAACAGCGCCAATTGCTTTGCCTGCTGAAAATAGCGCATATGATGGTCCTTGAAATTGTCCCGCAACCACGTCATGTAATCCCTTCTTTGTTTGAAGGTCGGTTCGACAATATTGAGGATATTTCCTACATTTATCTGAAAAATGACCTTAAACATGTTTGTGTGGACATCCAATGCCTGATCGGCGTGACAGAGGGAGAGGATCTGGGATTTTCCCTCCGCTAAGAAAGCACTCAGATCGGTTTGAGACTTGAGAGATTCCAGTTTATCGGGATCATAAACCGCTCGTGCTCCATCAATTATTTCATGTGAATACTCGATGTTATCGACGAACCTGAAGTCGATGAACGCTGTCCCATCCATTCCCCAATTTGCAAATTTCCGCTCCTCTTCCGATTTTTGGGCTTCTGTTAAGGAGTCTTCATTATTGGTTGGTTCGGTTACCTTCTCATCCCTTATGGTTTCAGTCTCATCCTCCACCGGGGATACTGCCGCTACTGCCTTGTTGTTGATTTTCTTCATCTTTCTCACTCCTAAAGAATATAAAATTTCTGTTTTGCTAATTTTTTAACATTTACTTACCCTTCCGCTTTGCATCTGATTACAACCTCATCCCCCCTTTCACATCCTTGAGGTTTCCCGAAATGAATGAGGTCTCAATCCGTCCAGATTCCATGAAGCTGATCACATCGGCTAATTTGTAGCGGATTGATTTGCCGATTTTGTGATAGGGCAACCGACGCCGATGGAACCGGTCATTCCGTAAAGTTTGCACGGCAATGCGGGTCATCTGGCTGACCTCGGCTTCTGTAAGATATTGATGGGACTCATTCATTTTGGTCACCTTGTGCTTGTTTTTTATGACCCTTCTACCGGAGGTTCTCTTGGGGCGGGAGTGACAGCAATAAATAAAACTTTACTTGTTCAAAATGAGAGGAATGGAGGGAGGACAAGAAGGCTATTATTGGATGAAATGTATCTCTGGGGAGGTAAAACAGTTATACGGTGTCAAAGCAATATGGGGGGATATGCTTCGATTGTACAGAATTGATCGGAAGGTCTCGATAAAGCAATATTATGATTTTTTGTTGGGAATACTGTTGGGAATGAAAAGTAGAAACAGAAAAGGGGTTAACCTCAACTGGCTAACCATTTGAATTTTTTTGGTAGTCCCACGGGGAGTTGAACCCCGGTTTCCGGCGTGAGAGGCCAGCGTCCTAACCACTAGACGATGGGACCATGGCTGGGGGACCAGGATTCGAACCTGGGTAGCAGGGTTCAGAGCCCTGAGTCCTACCGCTAGACGATCCCCCAATCGTTTCGTCTTCAGAAAAGAGATGGTCTTTTAGTCAACAATTCCCGAAAAGTCAAGGGTAAAAGCAAGGTCTTTATTGGTCTGAAATATAGCGGATAGCCTGATGAATACGGCTGATGACGCGTTCCTTTCCCAAGGTGATCATCACCTCATCTATGCCGGGACTGACCGTTTTACCCGTCAGGGCGACCCTTAAAGGCTGAGCGATCACCTTGAGTTTGATTCCCTGTTCTTCAGCGAAGTTTCGGAGAAAATTTTCTACGCCGGTTTTAGTATAATCCTCGATGGACGGCAGTCTTACCGCGATGGCCGTCAGGTGATCTTTGGCATGAGCACTCAGAAATTTTCCCGCTGCTTCCGGGTCATAGGTTATTTTATCCTGAAAGTAGAAACAGCCGCTATCCGCCATTTCCACCAGGGTTTTAGACCGGGTTTTGAGGTCTGCGACCACATGCCTGATAAAATCCTGATCGGAGGCGTCAACCCCTTTCTTTTTCCAGAAAGGCTTCATCATTTCCGCGAGCCGGGTATCGGGATACTCCTTGATGTAATGCTGATTCAGCCAGAGGAGTTTCTCCGGATTAAAGACAGCGGGCGATTTTCCAACAGAATCAAGGGTAAAGAGGCTGACCAACTCATCCATGGAAAAGATTTCCTGATCGCCGTGAGACCAGCCGAGCCTGACCAGATAATTCACCAGAGCCTCCGGCAGATACCCCATTTCCTGATAGGCCATGACGGATGTTGCCCCGTGGCGTTTGCTCAGTCTCGCCCTGTCGGCGCCCAGGATCATGGGGACATGGCCGAACTGGGGCACTGCATATCCTAGCGCCTCATAAAGAAGGATCTGCCTGGGGGTGTTGTTGACATGGTCATCCCCGCGGATGACCTGGGTAATTCCCATCTCGGCATCATCAATCACAACGGCAAAATTGTAAGTGGGGTAGCCGTCCGCCCGCTCGATCACCAGGTCATCGAGTTCTTCGTTCTGAAAGGAAATGGCCCCTTTGATGAGGTCATTCACAATGGTGGCTCCCATCCGGGGACCACGGAAGCGAACAACAGTATTTGCTGCTTTATTCAGGTTTTTTTCACGGCAGGTGCCATCATATTTCGGTTTTCTCCCTTCCGCCAAGGCCTTTTTTCTTTTGTTTTCCAGGTCTTCCGGTGTGCAGGTGCAGTAATAGGCTTTGCCTTCATCAACTAGTTTTTTCACCAGGTTGCGATGGATTTCAACCCGTTCCGCCTGAAAGAACGGCCCTTCATCCCAGGTCAGACCCAGCCAGGTCATCGCATCGAGGATCGCCCGGGTCGATTCTTCCGTGGAACGAAGCTGATCGGTATCCTCAACCCTTAAAATGAATTTTCCGCCGTGATGCCTGGCGTAGAGCCAGCTGAACAGGGCTGTTCTCGCACCACCGACGTGTAAATAGCCCGTGGGAGAGGGGGCAAAGCGTGTCCTAACATTTTCTTTTTCCAGCATTTTTTCTACCTTGATCTCCTATTTTCGTAGAAATCCCTTATAGGTTGGCCACAGGGTATTTGTCAAGGTTCAAATCCGTTGATTTTATCCGGGGATGTCCATAAATTATTCTTGACATCGGGACTGATTTATAATCTACTTCCACACTTTACACGACGGTTCCGGACTTGTTTGTGAATGTTAATCGATGACCGGAGGGGTGTCGTTTGAAGATCAATGTCGAAAACATCCCTGAAGAGGGGCTGAAACTTCAGTTTTCCAAAGAGGGAAACTGGCTCAGAGAGATTTTCCCCGGTCAAGAAAAAGGCATTTTTCCCGCAGATCGGATTGAGGTTTCCGGTACCATCAGGAGGCTCCGGGAAACCATTTTTTTTGAGGGACAAATCGACACGACCGTTGAGATGGATTGTTCCCGGTGTCTGGAAATTGCACATCTTCCCGTTCATGCCCGGTTTAACTATACCCTCGTACCGGCTCAGGAAGGGCAAGCGGAGGAGGTCGAGCTAAGCGCTGAAGACCTTGATTTTGTTTATTATCAGGATGATCTCATTGATCTGGATTCCCTGATTTTTGAGCAGATCATGCTGCAAATCCCCATGAAGGTGCTTTGTCAGGAGGATTGCCGGGGACTCTGTACTCATTGCGGTATCAATCTGAATCTGACGAGCTGTTGCTGTCAGGCGGACCCTGTCGATGACAGGCTGGCCGTCTTGAAAAAGTTGAAATTATGAAATAATAAGCATGGATCATAAGAAAGAAGGTTTACAATGCCAAATCCCGTAAAAAGACATTCCAGAACGAGGAGAAACAAACGGCGTTCCCATGACTTCCTGACGCCCGTCCTGGCTTCGGCATGTCCCCAGTGCGGTGAGCCGAAACTGCCCCATCGTGCCTGTGCCCATTGTGGGACGTACAAGGGGCGCGAAGTCAACCCCGTCGAAAAAATTTCCTGAACCCTGTCGACAGGCTTGAGGGCCCATGATGGCTAAATTTGCTTTTGTCTTTCCCGGACAGGGCGCCCAGTATGTCGGTATGGGTTATGATCTCTACGAAGAATTTAAAATCGTCCGGGAGACATTTGATGAGGCAAGGAAAATTCTGGGGATCGATATTGCGGCTCTTTGCTTTCAGGGACCTCAAGAAGCACTCGACCGGACCGTCAATACGCAGGTTGCCGTTTTAACTCTGGATGTTGCCATCTATCGGATATTCAACCAGAGCGTTCGGGTCATCCCGCTGGTGATGGCGGGGCACAGCCTTGGAGAATATGCGGCTCTTTATGCGGCCGGCGCTATTGCCCTGGCCGACCTTCTGCCCCTTGTTTACGCCCGGGCGCAGTACCATCAGAAGGCGGCGGCGCTGGGTGTCGGTGCCATGGCCGCCATTATTGGTCTGTCCAGTGAAACGGTGGAAGATCTCTGCTGTCAGGTTCGGTCAAAAAATGAGGTGGTGGGTCTGGCGATCCACAATGCGCCGAATCAGGTTGTCATTTCCGGTCACGAATCGGCCGTCGAAAAAATCATGACGGAATCGGAAAAAAAGGGGGCGCTGAAGGTTGTCAAACTTCCCATCAGCGTTCCCTGCCATTGCAACCTCCTCGACCAGGCCGCCGAATGGCTGCGGGCAGATCTGAATGGGATAACGTTTCATGAGTTTCAAATACCGGTCATTCCCAATTGCGATTCCGGCCTGTTTTATAACCGTGAAAATGTCCGTGAACTTTTAACGCGGCAGATCACATCACCTGTGCAATGGCAGGGAACCATTGAAAAGATGAGTGAAATAGGGGTGGACACCATGATTGAAATTGGACCCAAGCGAACATTGTCCGGGCTTATTAAACGTATCGATCGCAGGATGCGCTTAATGAATGTTGGAGATAGGGCTTCTCTGAAAAAAACGGCTGCATTTTTAAATGCTTGAGTAGTGTCTCGCGACTTTCGTGGGAGATAATGATAAAAAATAGGGATATCGAGGCAAAGGAGGTAATGATTTCATGATGCTTGAGGAAAAAGTCATAACGCTTATTATGGAGCAACTCGATGTAACAAAAGAAGAGTGTAAGCTGGAAGCATCCTTTATTGATGACTTGGGGGCTGACTCTCTTGACCTCGTTGAACTGATTATGGCGATGGAAGAAAACTTTGGAATAGAAATTGCGGACAGTGAACTGGAAAAGATCCGCACCATTCAGGATGCGATTGATTTCCTGAAAAGCAAGGGTATTCAGTAAGATCATCTCATCGAGGGGGCTTGATTGAACAGAAGGGTTGTCGTTACCGGCCTCGGAGCTGTGACGCCGCTGGGAAACTCAACCGAGGAAACCTGGCAGGGCATTTGTGCCGGCAGATCCGGTATCGGCAGCATTACGAAATTCGATACCACCGGCTTCAAGACCAAAATTGCCGGAGAGCTGAAAAATTTCGATCCGCTGCTCTATCTGAACAAGAAAGAAGTTCGCCGGCTCGATGATTTTATTATTTATGCCATTGCCTCTGCCGAGATGGCGATGGCCGATGCGGCTTTGACCATCCATTCTAACTTTGCCGAGCGTGCGGGTGTCATCATCGGCTCCGCCATCGGCGGGCTGGTCACCCTCGAAAAAACAAAAGAAATCCTGCTTCGCTCGGGTCCGGACCGGATGTCCCCCTTTGCGATCCCATCCGCATTGGCTAATCTCGCGTCGGGTCATGTGTCGATTCGGTTTCGGGCAAAAGGACCGATCAATTGTTCCGTGACCGCCTGCGCAGCCGGCACCAATGCTATTGGTGATGCCTTCCGAGTCATTGCCCACAATTATGCCGATGTCATGATCACGGGAGGTGTCGACGCCGCTATTAGTCCTCTTTGTATCGGTGGTTTCAACGCCATGAGAGCCTTATCCATCAGAAATGATCAGCCACAGAAAGCAAGCCGGCCCTTTGACAGAGATCGCGATGGATTTATTCTCGGCGAAGGATGCGGCATTCTGATTTTAGAGGAATTGTCCTTTGCCCTTAAAAGAGGAGCCAGGATTTACGGGGAGGTTGCCGGTTACGGGTCGACGAGTGATGCCTTTCATATCGCAGCGCCGCCGCCCGGACATGAAGGCGCCGCCCGATGTATGAAGGCTGCCCTTGACGATGCCGGCATGAACCCCGCCGATATTGACTACATCAACGCTCACGGGACAGCGACCCCGCTGAATGATCAATATGAAGTAGAGGCCATCAAGACATCCTTCGGCGAGCACAGCAGGAAACTTGCAGTCAGCTCGACAAAGTCCATGACCGGTCACATGCTGGGGGCAGCCGGAGGCGCTGAGGCGATCATTTCCCTGAAGGCCCTTCAGGAGGGAATCCTTCCGCCGACGATTAATCTGGATCATCCTGATCCGGCCTGCGATCTTGATTTTGTTCCTCATCAGTCCAGGAAAAAGGAAATCCAGGCTGTTATGTCCAATACCTTTGGTTTCGGCGGGGTTAATGCGGTACTGATCTTCAAAAAATTAAACGGTTAAACGATGTCTGTTGAAAGAATCATTATCGGTACAGATCACGCCGGTTTTCAGCTCAAAGAGGCAATCAAGCCTTACCTGGCAAACCTAGGATGGACGGTTACGGATGTTGGTGCGGGAAATTCTGAGCCGGTCGATTATCCTCTGTACGGAGCTGAAGTTGCCGCCAAGGTTTCTTCAGGAGAATTTCCCAGGGGTATCCTGATTTGCGGCTCCGGGGTCGGCATGGCCGTCGTGGCCAACAAATTTCCCCGGATCAGGGCTGCTTTATGCCTTGATGAGGACACGGCACGGCTGAGCAGGCTGCATAACGATGTCAATATTCTTTGTCTTGCCGGAAGAAAGACCGATCCGGAGACGGCCAAAAAAATCATCGAGGTCTGGTTGAAAACGGCCTTTGAGGGGGGACGCCATCTCCGCAGAATCGAGAAGATCAGAGACATTGAGGAACAGATTTACCATCCGCGTCGCTGAGTTATAAAGTGACATTGGACATGAGATCGTCAGATGCCCCTTTATTAAAAGAATAAGCCATAAAGGAGAATATCCATGTCATTTTTGAAGCAGACAGATCCGGAAATCGCCCGGGCCATTTTAGAGGAAACCCGCCGGCAGGCGGGAAAACTGGAGTTGATTGCCTCGGAAAATTTTGTGAGTGAGGCGGTTCTCGAGGCCCAGGGAAGCATCATGACCAACAAGTACGCTGAAGGTTATCCTGCGAAGCGGTATTATGGGGGATGTGAATATGTCGATATCGCGGAAACTCTGGCCATTGAACGGTGCAAAAAACTTTTTGGCGCTGATCATGTCAATGTCCAGCCCCATTCAGGAACCCAGGCGAATATGGCGGTTTACTTTTCGGTGCTGGAACCGGGCGATACCATTTTGGGCATGAATCTCTCGCACGGAGGGCATCTGTCACACGGCAGCCCGGCTAACTTCTCCGGACGACTTTATAAGGTCGTTGCCTATGGCGTGGACAGAGAAACGGAGACGATCGACTTTAATGAGGTGGAATCTCAGGCCAGGAAACATAAACCCAAAATCATCGTCGTCGGGGCGAGTGCCTATCCGAGAACGATTGATTTCAATTTATTCAGGCAGATTGCCGATCGTGTAGGGGCTGTCATCATGGCAGATATCGCCCATGTTGCCGGTTTGGTGGCCACAGGCCTCCATCCCTCGCCGATTCCGGTCTGCGAATTTGTAACGTCGACGACCCACAAGACCCTTCGCGGTCCCCGGGGCGGTCTGGTGATGTGCAAAGAGGAATTCGCCAAAGTGTTGAACAGCCGGGTATTCCCCGGCATGCAGGGAGGCCCGCTCATGCATATCATTGCCGCCAAGGCTGTTGCTTTTCAGGAGGCCCTTTCGGAACCTTTCCGGATCTATCAGGCCCAGATCGTTAAAAATGCCAAGGCCATGGCAGATGGCTTGATGAGAGAGGGGCTCCGCCTTGTTTCCGGTGGTACCGACAATCATTTAATGCTGGTGGATCTCACGGCGAAGGGGGTCAGCGGCAAGGATGCTCAGGAAGTGCTGGATCGTGCCGGTATCACGGTCAACAAGAACGGTATTCCTTTTGATACCCAAGGTCCCATGATTACCAGCGGGATCCGCATCGGGACACCGGCCCTGACAACGCGGGGCATGAAGGAAGCGGACATGAAAGTGATTGCCAGTCTCATTGCGGAAGTTCTGACCCATATCCATGATGAGGAAAAGATCCAGGCAGTCAGAGCGGAAGTCCGGTCCCTTTGTGAAAAATTTCCACTCTATAGCGAGCGCATAGCCAGGGGTTGAAATCCACAGGCGTGACACCGTTCACGATCATCAACAGCCGGATGGATAGAATGAAAACGGCGCGGCCCAACTGGGATGATTACTTTATAGACATTGCCGCCCTTGTTGCGAGACGTTCCACTTGCCTGCGGCGAGGGGTTGGCGCTGTTCTGGTCCGCGACCGCAGGATCCTGGCGACAGGGTATAATGGCGCCCCGTCAGGGCTTCAGCATTGCCTTGATGTCGGTTGCATGCGGGAGAAATTGCAAATTCCTTCTGGCGAGCGTCATGAGCTTTGCCGGGGACTTCATGCCGAACAGAACGCCATCATCCAGGCGGCTCTCCACGGTGTCAGCGTAAAGGGGGCTAGTCTCTACTGCACCAATCACCCCTGCATCATTTGTGCGAAAATGATCATCAATGCCGGTATCATCCGCATTCATTTCCGCGAGGGTTACATGGATCAGCTGGCCAAAGATATGCTGAAAGAAGCGGAAATCGAGGTTTCTCAGTCATGAAATGTCCTTTTTGTGCGAACGGCGAAAACCGGGTGATTGATTCCCGTATCAGCAAGGATGGCAGTGCGATCCGGAGACGGCGAGAGTGTCTGGCCTGTGAAAAACGTTTTACCACCTATGAATTTGTGGAGGAAGTTCTTCCGATGGTGGTTAAAAAGGATGGTCGCCGGGAAACCTTTGACCGTCAAAAAATCCTTGCTGGTATTAAAAAAGCCTGTGAAAAACGTCCCATTAGTACGGATGCCATTAAGACTCTTGTGGAAAACATCGAACAGGCCTGTCAGGAATTTCAGGGTAAGGAAATCCCTTCATCCATGGTGGGAGAAAAGGTGATGAAAGAGCTGCAAAGCCTGGATGGTGTGGCTTATGTCCGGTTTGCCTCCGTTTACAGGCAGTTTCGCGACGTCGGTGAGTTTCTGGAAGAACTCAAGGATTTTTTAGGTACGCATAAGGAAGAGGAAAACAGCCATAAATAGGCGGACTGCTGTCGGCGATTATTGAAGAGATACAAAATGTTTACCGGAATCATTGCAGCGATGGGATCGATCAGACGCATGACCCGCAAAGGGGCCGATGCCCTCCTCGATGTCGATACGCCGATGAACCTTCAGGATATTCGCATGGGCGATAGTATCGCGGTCAATGGGGCCTGTCTGACGGTGATTGCCAAAACAGACCGCTGCTTTACCGCGGACGTATCGGCGGAAACCCTGGAAAGAACGAACCTCCGCATGCTCAAGGCCGGTGACCGGGTGAATCTGGAAAAAGCCATGCGGCTGAATGACTTTTTAGGCGGTCACCTTGTCCTCGGCCATGTCGACGGGCTGGGGAGAATCCAGGAAAAATCCCAGAAGGCGAATTCCATCATCTTCGGCATAGAAACCGATGAAAAACTTCTCCGGTATGTTGTGGAAAAAGGCTCGATCGCGATCGACGGGATCAGTCTGACCGTAAATCGCTGTGAAAAAAAAAGGTTTTATGTTAATATGATACCGCATACAGTCCAGGTGACCACCCTGAGTTTCACAAAAATCAGCGACTTTGTGAATGTCGAAACCGACATTATCGGGAAATATGTGGAAAAATTCCTTCAGCCGCGGCAGGGGATGGATCGGGAATACCTGGCAGAACACGGATTCTTAAAATAAAGAAGGTGGAACAGGAACATGGGCATAAGTACCATAAAAGAGGCGATTGTCGATATCAAAAGCGGCAAAATGGTTATTCTTGTCGATGATGAAGACCGGGAAAACGAAGGTGACCTTTTCATGGCGGCGGAATTTGTTACGCCCGAGGCCATCAATTTCATGGCCAGATACGGCCGGGGGCTGATCTGCCTGAGCATCAACGAAGAGCTTGCCGATAAACTCCGTTTATATCCTATGGTGAGGGAAAACCAGTCCCGGTTCGGTACGGCCTTTACCGTGTCGATTGAAGCCAAGCGGGGTGTCACGACTGGCATTTCGGCCGCAGACCGGGCAACAACGATCAGGACGGCCGTTGCCGATGATACAAAAACGGATGACCTGGTCAGTCCGGGACATGTCTTTCCGATTCGGGCCCGGAAGGGAGGCGTCCTGGTGAGAACGGGTCAGACGGAAGGGTCCGTTGATCTGGCGAGGCTGGCCGGTCTGAAACCTGCGGGTGTCATCTGTGAAGTTATGAAGGACGACGGGACCATGGCCCGGATGGCGGATCTGGAAATTTTCGCTAAAGAACACAATCTTAAAATTGTTACGATCGCCGACCTCATTGACTTCAGGATGCAGCACGAATCGCTGATCCGGAGAGCAGCCACCGCAAATCTGCCGTCTCGTTACGGCGGAACATTCAAAATCATCGTCTATGAAAATGACGTGGATGATATGAAACACATTGCCCTCGCGAAGGGGGATATCCGGCCGGAGGATGAGGTCTTGGTCAGGGTGCATTCGGAATGTCTCACGGGTGATATCTTCGGGTCGGAGCGGTGCGATTGCGGCGACCAACTCCACCGGGCCATGGAGATGGTTGAAGAAGAAGGCAAGGGTGTCATTGTTTACATGCATCAGGAAGGCCGCGGCATCGGGTTGGTCAATAAGATCCGGGCCTATGAGCTTCAGGAGCGCGGGGTGGATACGGTGGATGCCAATATCGAGTTGGGCTTCAAGGCGGATTTGCGGGATTATGGCATTGGCGCGCAGATCCTGGTAGATCTGGGTGTCCGGAAGATGCGCCTGATGACCAACAACCCCAAAAAGGTTGTGGGTCTGGAGGGATACGGCATCGCCATCACCGAGCGGGTCCCCATCATGATTCAGCCCAACGAAAACAATATTCGTTATTTGGAAACGAAGAAGAAGCGGATGGGGCACATCCTGGAATTTTGACAACTTCGTTTGCTTGAATATATGGACGACTTTTTTGGAACGCATTCATTTTAGGGAGAAAAATTATGCCAAAACTAACCGAAGGAAAACTGATTGCCAAGGGGATGAAATTCGGCATTGCCGCCAGTCGTTTTAATGATTTCATCTGCGGAAGGTTGATCGACGGCGCCGTTGATGCCTTGACCCGGGCAGGCGCTGATGAAAAAGACATTCACATTTATAAAGTACCGGGGGCCTTTGAGTTGCCGCTGGTGGCAAAAAAGCTGGCAAAGAGCGGGCGTTTCGATGCCGTGATTTGCCTGGGAGCCGTCATCCGGGGGGCAACCCCGCATTTCGAATACATCAGTGCAGAGGTTTCCAAGGGCATTGCCAATGTCGGATTGGAGACGGAAGTCCCCGTTGCCTTTGGTGTATTGACCACGGACACCATCGAGCAGGCCATTGAAAGAGCCGGGACGAAGGCCGGGAATAAGGGCTGGGATGCGGCCATGTCCGCAATAGAGATGGTCGATCTGCTGAAAAAAATTTAAAGAATGGCATAAGGTTTTCATGTACTACCGAAGGAAGGCAAGGGAAATTGCCTTACAGGTTCTTTACGAACTCGATGTTTTAAAGATCGATACCCAGGAGGCTGTCGACCTTTTTTGGGACCATTTTACGGCAGCGGAAGAAGCACTTGAGCCTTTCTGGGACTACTTCCGCAAACCCAAAGATGCAAAAAAGCATGTCTCGAAGGTCTTTGGAGCACCTCAAGATGCCAGGCCATTTTCGACCCTTTTAATTGAAGGGACCTGGCGTCACAGACGCCAGATAGACAAACAGATCAGCGGTTGCTCTGAACACTGGTCCATCTCACGCATGTCAAAAGTGGATCGCAGTATCCTCCGGATGGCGGTTTATGAGCTGCTGTATTGTGATGATATTCCCCCCAAGGTAACGCTGAACGAGGCGATTGATCTCGGTAAAGCTTATGGTTCTGAAAACTCTGGCTCTTTTATCAATGGTATTCTTGATGCCCTGTACGTTAAACTGCAGGACACACCCATAGAGAGCCATAGCGGTGAGATGGAGGATAGATGACTGATGCATGAAAAATATACCCCCCAGGACATTGAGGAAAAATGGCAGAAGGCCTGGGAAGAGAATAAAACCTTTCAAGTAACCGAAGATCCCCATCGAAAAAAATATTATCTTTTGGAGATGTTTCCCTATCCCTCCGGAAAGATTCATATCGGCCATGTGAGAAATTATACCATTGGAGATGTGGTTGCCCGGTACAAAAAGATGAAGGGGTTCAATGTCCTGCACCCGATGGGCTGGGATTCGTTCGGCATGCCGGCGGAGAATGCGGCGATCGCCCATGGCATCCATCCGGCGATATGGACGAATGAGAATATTGCCTTCATGAAAAAACAGCTGAAACGGATGGGGTTCAGCTATGACTGGGATCGGGAAATCTCTACCTGTGAGCCCGAGTATTACCGCTGGGAGCAGTTGTACTTCCTCTGGATGTATGAAAAAGGCCTCGTCTATAAGAAAAGCTCAACGGTTAACTGGTGTTCCCAATGCCAGACCGTCCTTGCCAATGAGCAGGTGGAAGCAGGGCTCTGCTGGCGATGCGGCATGGAAATCGGGGAGAAATATCTGGACCAATGGTTTTTCAAAATTACCGCCTATGTAGAAGAATTGCTGGATTCCTGCGACAAACTCCCGGGATGGCCGGAAAGGGTCCTGACCATGCAGAAAAACTGGATTGGTAAGAGTTATGGCTGTGAAATTACCTTTCCCATGGCGGATGGCGAGGGTGCCATCAAGGTTTTTACCACCCGGCAGGATACCATTTATGGCGCAACCTTTATGCTCGTGGCTGCCGAACATCCGCTGGTTATGGATCTGATGAAGGGGAAACCCAGGGAAAAAGAAGTTCGGGCGTTTGTCGACAAGGTTAAGAAACAGGACAAAATGATGCGAACGTCTGAATACTATGAAAAGGAAGGGATATTCCTCGATTCCCATTGTTTGAATCCTGTGACCAATAAAAGAATGCCTATCTTTGCCGCCAATTTTGTGCTGGCCGACTATGGTACCGGCTGTGTCATGGCCGTGCCCACGCATGACCAGCGCGACTTTGAGTTTGCCCAGAAGTACAGCCTTCCGTTGATCGTAGTGATTCAGCCCCCGGATAAAACCCTGAATACCCAGACCATGAAGGAAGCCTATGTGGAAGAGGGAATTCTCGTGAATTCAGGACGTTTCGACGGCATGGAAAACATGAAAGCTCTGGATGTCATCGCCGCATACCTGGAATCGCTCGGCCGGGGAAAGAAAACAATCCAATACCGATTGCGGGACTGGGGTATTTCCCGGCAACGGTACTGGGGAGCCCCCATTCCGGTTATCAACTGCGAAAAGTGCGGAACCCTGCCGGTTCCCGAATCGGATCTTCCCGTTGTTCTCCCCCGGGATGTTGCATTCACGGGGGAAGGTGGATCTCCTCTGGCTCGGCACGCGGCCTTTGTGAATACCTCCTGCCCGAACTGCCGGGGTCCGGCAAAAAGGGAGACGGACACGATGGATACCTTCGTTGAATCCTCCTGGTATTTTAATCGCTTCTGCTGTGCCCATGACTCTGAAAAGCCCGGTCTTAACCGGAAAAATGTTGATTACTGGATGCCCGTGGATCAGTACATCGGCGGTATTGAACATGCCATCCTGCATCTCCTCTATTCAAGATTTTATACAAAAATGCTGCGCGATTTCGGAATCCTTGGCGTGGACGAACCCTTTACAAATCTCCTCACACAGGGAATGGTCTGCAAGGAAACCATGCGTTGCCCTGAACATGGGAATCTTTTTCCCGAGGAAGTGGTCGATGGAAAGTGCAAGCATTGTCAGACGGAAATCATCATTGGTAAAACGGAGAAAATGTCCAAGTCTCTTAAAAATGTCGTTGATCCTGATTATCTGATTGATCGCTATGGCGCCGATACCGCCAGAATGTTCTGTCTTTTCGCCGCCCCTCCGGAAAAAGATCTGGAATGGAGCGATCAGGGTGTTGAGGGCTCATTCCGTTTTCTCAACCGGACTTGGCGCATCATTATCGATTACCTGGATGATATCAGGGATGTTGAGGCCTGCAAAGATCAGCAGGAAGACCTGGAAGACGAATTGAAGAACCTGAGGCGCAAAACCCATCAGACGATCCGGAAAGTCACCAGCGATATTGAAGATCGCTTTCATTTCAATACCGCCATCAGTGCCGTCATGGAACTGGTCAATATGCTTTACCAGGTCAATCGTCCTGAAAAGAAGGACACAAAAGCCTTGGCCATCATCAGGGAAACCGTTGAAGCCGTGATCCTGCTGCTTTCACCCATCGTACCGCATCTGACCCAGGAGCTGTGGGTCATGCTGGGCAATGATCAGAATCTTGCGGAGGCGGCCTGGCCTGTTTACGACCAGGCGGTGGCCTCGGAAGAACAGATTACCATCGTCATTCAAATCAACGGAAAGGTCAGAAGCAGAATGACGGTCCCCGTTGATGAAGAAGTCGATAAGATCAAAGCCCTGGCCATGGCCGATGAAAAGATTGCCAGGATGCTCACCGGCAAAGAGGTCCTGAAAGAAATCTATGTTCCTCAAAAACTGGTCAACATTGTCGTGAAAGGATAAGGTTGTTTGCTATGGCTGGAATAACTTCGAGGGTCATCGTTTTCTTAATTTTCATTTTTATAACGGTTGCCTGTGGTTACCGTTTAACACCGGGCGGGGAATACATCGATAAAGACATTCAAAATGTTTTTGTCGATGTATTTGCCAATAAGACGAGTGAGGCCAATATTGAAAACACCTTCCGGACGGCGTTTATCGATCAGTTCATTCAGGGAAAAAAGTTCAGGATCGTGGATAGTCAGGACCGGGCGGACGCCCTGTTCAAGGGAAGCATTGATAACCTCTCCAGCTCTCCTCTTTCATACAAGACAACAAACCTTGCGGCGGAAGAACGTTTTACCCTCACCCTGTCCTTAAGCTTTGAACAGCGTGTCAACAAAAAGATCATCTGGTCCTATCCGGGCCTTTCATCCATTCAAGATTATCTCGTGAGTACCGACCCGGCGGTGACTCAAACCAACAAACAGAATGCCCTCGTCAAAATGTCCAACGATACAGCTGAAAGGGCATACCGGTTGATGATGTCGGGTTTTTAGGGTAAAAACAAGGGGGAAGGAAACAGGAATTTCACACGTGACCCCGGCTTTAAGCCTTCAGCGCATTCATCTTTTTCGTTAATCTGGATATCTTGCGGGACGCGGTTTTCTTATGAAAGACGCCCTTCGCTGCTGCTTTGGTGATAAGGGGTATCGCTTTTGTCAAAGCAGCCTTTGATTGTTCGATGTCCCTGGTTTCCAATGCCCTGACGACAGACTTTATTTCTGTCTTAATATTTGATTTTATTGAGATATTTCGCAAACGGCGTTTCTCGTTTTGCTTACTTCTCTTGATCGCGGATTGATGTGTGGCCAAAAAAATCCTCCTTGGATGATCTGTATTTCATACAGGGGCGTTCTTGTATATGAATTTCCGGATCATGTCAAGCCTAAATTGACAGAATATTTCATTCTTTCTCTTCATGCATCCTTTCAAAAGCCGTTAGGGAGATTAACGTCCTCCTTGACTTTACCTGGATGATTTCCTATCTTGAACCAGAGTTCTTGAAAAAAATCTTGATATAAAGGGATGGCGAGGCATGAAACCCGAATCAGGCGTTACCATCGTTGAGGTCGGGCCGCGGGACGGACTCCAGAATCTTACCACCCAGGTGAAAACGGAAGATAAGGTGCGTCTGATCGAATGGCTGGCTGCCAGCGGTCTGCGAGAAATCCAGATCGGCGCTTTCGTCAACTCAGGAGCCATTCCCCAGTTCCGGGACATAAAAGAGGTCGCCGCCTGCGTCCGGGATCTCTCCGGCGTCACCCTGACCGCGCTGGTTCCGAACCTCCGGGGTGCACAGACCGCTTTCGAAAGCGGCATCCGGAAACTCATTTTTTTCTTTTCCATCAGCCGGTCTCACAATCTGAACAATGTTCAGCAGACGACGGCCGCTTCTCTCGAAGCACTGGCGTCGATCATGAAAATCTTTTCATCCCATCCTGATACAACCATTTGTGCCGCTCTGGCCACAGTTTTCGGGTGTCCCTTCGAAGGATTCTTTCCGACGGATGCCATTCTCCGATATGTGGAGGCGGTAGCCGACATGGACATCACGGAGGTGACCCTTTGCGACACCGTCGGTTTCGGTAATCCCGGACAGGTCGGAGAAATCACCCGCGCCTGCATGGAAAAATTTCCTGAAGTGACTTTCGGCGTCCATTTACACAATACGAGGGGGCTGGGACTCGCCAATGCCCTCAAGGCTTATGAAACAGGGATAAGGATTTTTGACGCAGCCGTCGGCGGGCTGGGCGGGTGTCCCTTTGCCCCGGGGGCCTCGGGCAATATCGCGACGGAGGATATTGTCTTTATGTTCAATCAAATGGGTGTTGAAACGGGGGTCCACCTCGAGAAGCTGCTGGATGCGACGCAGTATCTGCAGGACATTCTTCCCGACATGCCGCTGACCAGTGCCCTTTTCCATGCCGGGCTTCCAAAGTGGGTTGATGGCAACGAATTTCCACGGCTCAAAGAACAACCATGAAATAAACGCTGGAAAGGAAGTGGAGTATCATGCTGGACAGAGAAAAGACGGCCCTCATCGTCATAGACATCCAGGGCAACCTCGCCCAAGCCATGAGTGAAAAGGAACTCCTCTTCGAAAACGCGGAAAAGATCATCCGGGGTATGCAGGTATTCAGCATTCCCGTTCTGGTGACCGAGCAGGTTAAACTGGGGTCGACGATCCCTGTGCTCACCCAGTTCCTGGGGGGTGTAAAACCTATTGTTAAGGAGAGCTTCAGTTGCTGCGGTGACAGGCGGTTCATGGAAGAACTGACAACCCTGAACCGCAAGCAGATTCTGATAACGGGAATTGAGGCCCACGTCTGTGTCTATCAGACGACCATGGACCTGATCAAAAGAGGCTACGAAATTTATCTGGTGGCGGATGCCGTTTCCTCGCGAACCATACGGAACCGGGAGATCGGCATCCAGAAGCTGAAAGACAGCGGCGCCGTCCTGACCAGTGCGGAGATGGCACTGTTCGAACTGCTGAAAACTGCCGGAGATCCGAAGTTCAAGGAGATTTTCAAGATTGTAAAATAAAACAGGAGACCTGCTCCTGTTGAGCGGGTCCCCTGTTTGCTGATCGTTATCATCACCACTGCCCTTATTCGTTTATAAGGCAGAGCGGTTTAATGTTTAGTGGCCGTGGCCGCCGGTCGACGCTTTTTCCTCTCCATAGACCACCAACTTCCCTTCATGTTCCATTTCTTTCAGCCATTTGGGATGCTGTTTTTTCAGCCAGGCCCGCGTAACCCAGCCACTCAGCATGGCCGGTAAAGATCCGGGAGAGCCAATCGTCCCCAGATAAAGGTGGACAAAGAAGAAGGCAAAGATGGTTAAAAATCCGAGGGCGTGGAGCACAAACAGCCATCTTACCAGACCCGCGGGGAAGCTTAAGGGGAACCACATGATCAAGCCGGTCAACACCATGATGACACCGAAGCCGGCGACAGCCAGAAAGAAGGCCTTCTGACCGGGGTTATACTTCCCGACTTCCGGAACTTTATCCACATGCCAGAGATAACCGCCGGCCACCTTCATCCATTCCAGATCTTCGGGCATGGAAAAGATGCCTGCCTCCCTCCACCACATGCGAATGGTGAAGTAGAGGGCCACCCCAAAGAAAACGCCCGTAAAGTTATGGACATACTTCAGGGATTTCAGACCGCCCATGATGGAACCGATAAAGTTGAGAGAATGAAACATCATCCCCAGGCCGGTGATACAAAGGAGCAGACAGGAAAGGGCCAGACTCCAGTGAACAATCCTTTCAAAAGCATCCGTTACTTGAATTAATCCCTTTCTCATGACTTATTCACCTCCCTTCTGGTTCTGGTCTTCATCGGGCAGTTTCGGCCCGTGAATGATATAGTGCAGGAACGAACCGGCAATGACGCCACCCGCAACCAGTAGGCTGAGAGGTTTAAGCATATCCTTCCAGACAATGATGGACAGGGGCACGCTCGGTTTCAGCGGCAGTTTTTCATACACAGCCGGTTTTTCCGGGAGCACGTAAAGAACATGGGTGCCGTCGACGAATTTGTCGCCGTAGACGCTGGCATTGCCGCCCAGTTCCTTGGCCTGTTTGTAGGCCATCTTCAGCATACTCGCCTTGTCGCCGAACTTCAGCGCTCCGGTTGGGCAGGCCTTGACGCAGGCTGGCTCCAGGGCCGCCTGGATGCGAGTCAGACAGAGGTCGCATTTGTAGACCTTGTCCGTGGCCTGATCGTAGCGGGGAATGTCAAAGGGACAGGCCGACACACACTCCTTACAGCCGATACACCTTTCATGATTGATACCAACGGTTCCGTATTCGGTGTAATAAAGCGCTCCGCTGGGACAGGCCTTGACACAGGCCGCATCGGTACAATGCATGCAGCCATCTTTCCGGAACAGCCACTTCACGCCGTCTTTATCAGCGATTTCCTGGAACCGGATCAGGGTCCAGGTATTGGACTGAAGGTCGGGCGGATTCTGATAGGTGCCGTAATTCTTCGTCTGTTTTGCCGGCTGTGAATTCCACTGCTTGCAGGCCAACTGACAGCTCCGGCAGCCGGTACATTTGGATAGATCGATGAGTTTTATGATCTCAGGCATTTATGTTCACCCCCTTCCCTTCTTGATCACATTGACCATGAAGGCTTTGCTTTCCGGAATCATGGTATTGGCATCGCCAATCGTCGACGTCAGCAGGTTGGCTGAGTCTCCCGTTGTGAAGACTTCAGCCTTCTTGTCGCCGGGGTTATACTTGCGATCCTTGGTGGTAATCCAGCCGAAATGCCAGGGGATACCTACTTCGTGAATCGTCGCCCCGTTGATATCAAAAGGCTTGAAGCGGGCAGTCACGAGGGCCACACCCTCAATCTTGCCGCGGGGCGATTTCACGACGACCTTGTCGCCGTTGCTGATTCCTCTTTCCCGGGCTAGCTCCTGGCTCATCTCCACCCACATTTCGGGCTGCATTTCCGCCAGCCAGGGGCACCAGCGGGTCAGAACGCCTGTCTGCCAGTGCTCGCTGATCCGGTAGGTGCTGCAGATGAAGGGATACCGGGGATCGCAGCTCGAAACCCCGGAGTACTGATCCAGATCGGAACCGACGCCGGGTTTATCAAACCGTTTGATGACGGGGTTATTTTTCTGGGGAGACAAAAGGTTCTTTTCCACGGGACACTCCAGCGGCTCATAGTGCTCGGGGAAGGGACCATCCACCAGACCCGGGCCATAGAGGCTGGCCACGCCGTCCGGCTTCATGATAAAAGGCGGTCTTCCCGAACCCGGGTCGCCGACGCCGTCGGGCACGTCGCCCACCCATTTTTCGCCATTCCAGGCAATGACTGCCCGTTTGGGATCCCAGGGTTTGCCGTCGGGATCGACGGAGGCGCCGTTGTAAATGATCCGACGGTTGACCGGCCAGGACCAGGCCCATTCCGGATGGAGACCGAGACCATTGGGAACATCCTTCAATCCTCGGCGGGCAGCCATATTGACGGCACCATAGGACCCGCAATAAACCCAGCAACCCGATGAGGTCGAGCCGTCATCCTGGAGCCAGGCAAATGTGGGAACGGGTTCTCCCTTCTTGAATTCCTTGAAGTCACCCTTTTTAGCCGGATTTTCGACCTTCTTGTCTTCCAGGAAGAAACCGTTGATCTCTTTGGCCACGGCATGGGGATCGTAGTGGAAATGGCCACTGGCGGTCTTCGTGCCGTAGGGCCATGTGAGCTTGGTCAGGGCTTCCTTCATCGGTCCACCCTGTTTTTCATACAACGCTTTGACCTTGAAGTAGATATCGCTCATGATATCGCCGTCGGGCAGAGCGACTCCCGGGGGATTCACCGCTTTGTAGCGCCACTGCATCAAACGGCTGCTGTTGGCGAGACTCCCTTCCTTCTCCATGGAAGCTGCGCATGGCAGCATGAAGACCTCGGTCTTGATCTTGGTCGGATCCATACCGGGCCCTCTCCAGAAAGAACCGGTCTCGTTATCGAAGAGGTTGACATTGACCATCCAGTCGAGTTTGCCCAGGGCCTGCCTGACTTTATTGGAATGAGCGCCACTGCAGGCGGGGTTCATTCCCCAGGCAAAGAAGCCGGTAAACTTGTCCTTGTACATCTGGTCGAAGATCGTGAGCCAGGAATAATTGACCCCGTCGTCGAGTTTGGGCATCAGGGCATAGGCCTCTTCGAGGGTGGCGTTCTTGCCGTACATGGACCGCAGGAAGCTTGCCGAATACTTGGGCGTGTTTTTCCACCAGTTCAGGCTGTTCTTTTCTTTGGTCGTGGGGGTCCGCTTCTCGTTGTACTCTTTCAGGGTCTTCAGAGAAGCCGTGGGGGCTCCCAGATAGCCCGGCCAGATATGGAACAGCAGGCCGTGATCCGTGGAGCCCTGGACGTTGGATTCGCCGCGCATGGCCGCGACGCCGCCGCCGGCGATACCCATGTTACCCAGGAGGAGCTGAATGATGCACATGGTGCGGATGTTTTGAACGCCTACGGTATGCTGGGTCCAGCCCATGGCGTAAAGCTCAACACCGGCCTTGTCGGGTTTGCCCGTTGAGGCATAGAGCTTGTAAACCTCCAGGAGTTTATCCTGGGGCGTCCCGGTGATCTTCGAGACCATGGCCGGCGTGTAACGCGTATAGTGCTTCTTCAGAAGCTGGTAGACGCAGTTGGGATCCCGAAGGCTCGTGTCCTTCTTGATAACGCCGTCGGCGCCGGTCTGATAGGACCAGGTATCCTTGTTGTACTTGGCGCCCTCCAAGCCCGAGAAGACGCCGTTGTTATCGCCGGGGAGTTTTAAGGCCGGATTGACCAGGAAGGAAGCATTGGTATAGCTTTTCACATAGGCTTCCTGGATCAGATTGTTGTCGAGAATATACTTGATCATGCCGCCCAGAAAGGCGATATCGGTCCCTGACCGCAGGGGGGCATAGAGATGGGCCTTCGCCGCCGACTGGGTGAACCTCGGATCGACACAGATCAGCTTCGCGCCCCTCTTGTCGATGGCCTCCTGTATCCATTTGAAGGAAACAGGGTGATTGGAAGCGGGGTTGCTTCCCATGATTAAAATCACATCACTGTTGCGAAAATCAGCCCAGTGATTCGTCATTGCGCCGCGTCCGAACGACTCTGCCAGAGCCGGTACAGTTGGGCTGTGTCAGATCCGGGCCTGATGTTCGATATAGACCAGGCCCAACCCCCTCAAGAATTTCTGGTACGTATAGCACTCTTCAAGATCCATGGCGGCGCTGCCGACCGAGGCAATCCCTTCGGTGCGGTTGACCAGTTCGCCCTTGTCATTGGTGGTCTTGAAGCTTTTATCGCGACTCTTCTTGACATTTTCCGCAATCTTTTCAAGAGTCCATTCCCACTCGACCTCTTTCCATGCTGTGCCATAGGGCTCGCGGTAGAGCGGCTTGGACAGACGGTTTTCGTTGACGGCCATCTGGTAAATGGAACCGCCCTTGCTGCACAACGAGCCTTTGTTGATGGGGCTGTCCGGATCACCTTCCGTGTTGATCACCTTGCCGTTTCGTGCCGACACGATGATGCTGCATCCCACGGAGCAGTACGGGCAAATCGTTGTGGTTTCTTTGGTGTATTTGATCTTCAGCGGCTGGGCATGGGCGGAGACGGGACTCAGGCTGATGCCGATTCCGCTCGTTGCCAGCACAGCACCGGAGATCTTCAAGAAACCTCTTCTGCTGACATCCATAAAAATGCGCTCCTTTCCTCTAAGGTTTAGTTATAAAATAACTATTTATCCTGTCTCCTTTCCGAACATGGGAGGCACAACCGTTTCCAGTTATACCCAGCGTTCACGACTCATGGAAATCTTTCTTTAGAAGACGTGAATCGGAGAGCATTGACATCATGGCGGTTCCGACCGACTTACTTTCTTATCCAAACCCCTTCAGTCTCGACCGAAAAGCAGAATGGAGATGAGCGACACAAGCGGTCTGAAATAACGGATTCGCTATATATTTTATACCTCTTGGTGTCAAGGTTTTTTTAGAAATTTCGCGAGTGATTTCTTTATCTTATGCCAATAATGACATAAGGCGACATCACCTTTACTTCATTGACCTTTTCAGGGCTGAAGGGCACGGAGCTATTTTAACTTCTCCAACTCTTTGATTAGAATTTCCAGAGAAGGTCTCTGATTGATGTCGTGAACATCCATGTAGCGGATGATGCCCTTTTTATCGATCACAAAGAGGGCTCGTTCCGAAACGCCGTCCGAGCGCAGAATGCCGTATCTCTTTGCGACCTGTCCGTGGGGGTAAAAATCAGACAGAACGGGAAACCAGAGCTTCCCCATCTGATTGGTCCAGGAAAAGAGTGTCGGGATGTTATCCACGGTGATGCCCAGGAGGATCGTGTTATGCTCATCAAAAAGGTCTTTGACGATATTGTAGCCGGGCCACTGATCGGAACAGACCGGCGTCCAGGCGGCCGGTACAAAAGACAGGACCACATTTTTCTTGCCGAAATAATCCTGAAGGGAGACCTTTTCCCCGGAAACGGCTGGCAGGTTGAATCCAGGCGCCTTCTGTCCGATTTTGACCCTTACCTTGCTGTCCGTGGCTTTCAGGATGCCGGGGTTATAGATATTATTCTTGTAGGCATCGGAAATCCCGAAAGCATTGGGGGTCAGAGACAGCATCAGCAAGGCCGCAAAAGTAAAATTCACAATAAGAAAATGGTGATATTTTTTCATGTTTTCCTCCTATTTAAATCCGGACAACCTTATGATTTGATTTAGAAAATGATCCACGCTCTCAAAGGCACCCAGCTTTGAATAGAAGACCTGATGGGAGCCGTCGGGATTGATCTTCACGCCGATAAAATAGGGTGTTCTCACTTCGCCCATCAGCTTATGGATATTGAAATCCCCATCCGAAAAAAGGGGGAAGGCAACATGATATTTCTTTTTGAAGACGCCCACTTCATAATCGGAATTTCCCGCACCAATGCCCACCAGCTTGATTTTTCCCTTCAGGGCAGGGCTGGATTCAATCCTGCTGTAGAGGCTGTTCACGGTGGGTGCCTCCGCCTGGCAGTAGGGGCAATACATGCTGAAGATTTCAATGATGACCACATTTGCCTTGATCTGAGGGATTTTAAAGGGACCGGAAAAGAAAGAACCGGAAACGCCCAGATAGTTTTTATCTGCGCTGTCCTTAGGTGCGGGCAATTTGAAATCCGGCAACGAACCGCCGACAGCGGGCGGGGAAACCGCCCAGAGCGGGACGGTCATCGCCATTAAACTGAAAAACACCACCAGAAGACAAACCGTTATTTTTTTCATCCTGATCACCTCCATGGAGAGAATTGAACGCATGCAAGCTCCCCTGATTTATAGCGAGCTGCCCAGTCAAAAGCAACAAAAAGATCATTGAGCCGCGGGAAACCCATTTTTCAAAGATCGTGATCTGATAATCCTTGACAGGAAAATTTATCGTGTTATAATTTTAACAATCGTAGCATTAATCATCAAGGAGGAAAAATGCACATCCCGGATGGTTTTTTAACATCCGCGACCTGGGTTCCGGCCTGGTTGCTTTCCATAGGCGGCATCGGTTACAGCCTGAAAAAAGCGTCGCAGACCCTCCAGGAAAGGATGATTCCGCTCATGGGGGTGATGTCGGCCTTTATTTTTGCCGCGCAGATGGTCAACTTTCCGGTCATGAGCGGCACATCGGGACATCTGCTGGGCGGCGTTCTGGCTGCGGTTCTGCTCGGACCCTATGCGGGCGCCATAGTCCTGACCTGCGTACTGATCGTTCAATGTCTGATCTTTCAGGACGGCGGGCTGACGGCGCTGGGCGCCAACATTTTCAACATGTCGATAGTCGGCACCATGGGCGGCTATGGGGTCTATAAAATCATCAGCGGCAACTCCGGCAACCGGAAGGCCGTTCTGGCGGGCACGGCGGTTGCTTCCTGGTTTTCCGTCGTGGCGGCCTCCAGTTGTTGCGCCATTCAACTGGCGCTATCAGATCTATCACCACTAACCGTCGTTCTTCCGGCAATGGCCGGTGTGCATGTAGTGATCGGCGCGGGTGAAGCGATGATCACCACGGTGGTGATCGGATTCGTTCTTAAAGTGAGACCGGATCTGCTTTACGGGTTACCGCTCAAACCGACCAACGAGAGTTCTTCCCTGCTTCGGGACGAGAATTTGAAGGAGGATGCGTTATGAAGCGGAAGGATATCCTGATCGGTTTGATGCTGTCCATTTTCATCGCCCTTTTCCTGTCGCCCTTCGCTTCGACCTGGCCGGACGGTCTGGAACGGATTGCCGCCAGCAAGGGGTTTCTGGAAAAAGGAGAAGGAAAACATAGGATTCCATCCTTGCTGCCGGATTATAAATTTCCGGGATTCAAAAATGAGAAACTGGCCACGTCCCTTTCCGGGGTATTGGGAGTCCTGATCCTGTTCGGGCTGGGTTGCGGAATTGCCTGCCTGCTTAGAAAAAGAAAATCGGACCATGAAACACGCATTCATTGACGAACACAGCCATATCGACAGTTTGATCCACCGCCTGGATCCCCGGGTAAAAGTCATCAGCTTTTGCTTTTTCGTGGTGCTGGTCGTCCTGACCGGACCGGTCTCATGGCTGGCTTTTGCCCTGTACGGACTTCTTCTATTCTGCCTGGTATCCATTTCCAGGATTCCTCCCGGATATATCTTTAAGCGGTCCCTGGTCATCCTCCCCTTTGTTTTCATGATTGTGCTATTTATTCCCTTCATGAAACAGGGGAAACCTGTTGGCGGTTTTTCCCTGGGATCCCTGCAGTTCACCGTTACCGATGAGGGCCTGATCATCTTTTGGAGTGTGCTGGTGAAGGCATGGCTGTCCATCCTGTGCATGATCCTGCTGACATCGGCCACCCGTTTTTCTGACCTTTTGAAGGCCCTGGAAAAAATGAGATTCCCGACTCTGATGATCATGGTTTTATCCTTCATGTACCGGTATGTGTTTGTGATTGAAGATGAATTTATGAAGATGAGACAGGCCAGGGAATCCCGGTCCACAGGCCGTTCCGGATGGCTGGAGTGGAAAGTGACGGCCAATATGATCGGTGTCCTGTTCATTCGGGCCTATGAGCGTGCAGAGGCCGTTTATCTGGCCATGTGTTCCAGGGGCTTTACGGGCAGGATCCACACGCTGCATCCCTTTCAACTGACCCGTAGAGACCTGATTTTTCTGATGGCCATGATGGTCTCCCTGGCCGCGATCCAATGGGCAGGCCGCTGACATGGCCCGTAACGCCGTTGAAATCAAAGACTTGAATTATGTATACCCCGATGGCACCCGGGCGCTTTCCCATCTTGATCTGGTTGTCTTTGAAGGCGAGGCGGTCGGTCTGATCGGCCCGAACGGGGCTGGAAAATCGACCCTTCTGCTTCACCTGAACGGGATCCTGAGAACAGATCATCAGATCAGGATTTTTGGTCTGGACATCACCGACAACAATCTGCCCATGATCAGAAGCCGGGTGGGACTCGTATTTCAGGATCCTGAACATCAACTGTTCATGCCCACCGTTTTTGATGATGTCGGGTTCGGACCGGTTAATATGGGGATGAAGAAAGACGATGTGGTCCGGTCGGTGCAGAGCGCCCTGGAAGAGGTGGATATGCTGTCCTTTGTCGAACGGTCATCTCACCATTTGAGCGTCGGTGAGAAAAAAAGGGTGGCCATTGCGACCGTCCTTTCCATGCATCCACAGATCCTGGTTCTGGATGAGCCAAGCAGCAATCTGGACCCGAAGCACAGGCGTGAGCTGATTCACCTGCTCAAGAAACTGACGCTGACAAAAATTATTGCCACGCACGATCTCGATCTGGTTTCCGAAATCTGCACACGCGTTGCCATTCTGGATAAGGGCAGGATCGTTGCGGCGGGTCCTGCGGCTACAATTCTTCAAAACAAACCGCTGCTGGCCAGGCATGATCTGGACTATGGCGCTTAACTTCTTTACTTTGCATCGCTGAAGTGATAAGCAGCTTTTCACAATGGAACAGGCCGAGGGGGAATCAGCATGGAAATCAAACACAAAATCTGGCTGGAAGAGAAAGGCAAGGTCCTTTTTGGACAGGGCCGGGAAGAACTTCTGCGCGCCATCGATGAACTTCACTGCCTTAGCGCCGCTGCAAAGAAATTAAACATGTCCTACCGGGCAGCCTGGGGAAGGCTGAAGGCTTCTGAAAAACGACTGGGTGTGATACTGGTCGAAATGCAAACCCATGGAGAAGGATCCCGTCTGACCGCGGCAGCGAAAGATCTTCTGCACAAATTCGATCAACTGGAAAAAGAAACCTGCACCTTTCTTGAAGAAAGGGGTCGAAAACTTTTGCTGATCCGCCCCGATCAGGCAAGCGGTCAAACCAACGAAAAGATCACCAGGAAATTATGCGGTTGGGTGAACACCGCCTTTATTTATTCCCAGTCTTTACACCTGCTTTCTCATGCCATCGAATACATCTGATCCGCTACGTTGATGGGCCATCGTCCCGACCGGTAAATTATTCTTGACAACATGCCATAAATGACATATGGCACGTATCGTTTCAGTTCATTCTGCTCGAAGAATCACTGTCAGAGAGGGATAGCGGTCAAGGCCCTTTCATCATAGAAAGGGTCGAATCCGTCATAAAAATATTTTAAGGGAGTTGATTTATGGGCAAATATGGAGGTCACGGCGACAACGCCAATGTAAGAAAACATTATCGACAGCTCATGGAGAAATGCAAGGTTCACATGGACCAGGTGGAAAAGGAATTGCCGGAATCCATGGTGGACTTCAAGGAAGCGCTGGCAGAGCGCGGACTGAGCCGGAGGGACTTTATCAAATGGACTTCGGCGATGACGGCGGCCCTGATGCTGCCGCCGATGTTCAAGCCCATGGTGGCTAGGGCGGCGGAAAACTTCAGCCGCGTGCCCATCGTGTGGCTGCATTTCGCAGAGTGTACGGGATGCAGTGAAGCCTTCCTGCGTTCCTCCTACCCGAATGTGGATGATATCCTGCTGGATACCATTTCTCTAGAGTATCATGAAACTCTGATGGCCGCAGCCGGTTACCAGGCGGAGCAGAATCTCGAAAAGGCCCTTCATGATTTTCCGGGCAAATTTATTTGTGTCATTGAGGGAGCATTGCCCCGCGGTTGGAACGGCAAATATTTGACCCTCGGTCCAAAGGGGAAAACGGGGATCGAAGTGGCCAAAGAAGTCACATCCAAAGCAGCGGCCACCATTTGTATCGGCAGTTGCTCGGCCTTCGGCAACGTCCAGGCCGCTAATCCAAATCCCACCGATTCGGTGGGGATCAGTGCGGCTTTGGGCATCTCGACGGTTAATATCGCCGGCTGCCCCCCTAATCCCACGAACTTTGTGGGGACCATTCTTCACTACCTGATGTTCGGCGGTCTGCCCGCCCTGGATTCCCTGGGCCGGCCTGTCTGGGCGTATGGCAAGCGGATTCATGATTACTGCGAGCGAAGACCCCATTACGATGCAGCGGAATTTGTGGAAGAGTGGGGTGACGGCGGGGCGAAAAAAGGCTGGTGCCTGTATAAAGTCGGATGCAAAGGACCTTATACCTTTGCCAACTGCAGCCGGGTGCGTTTCAATGACGCCATCTCCTGGCCAGTCATGGCCGGTCATGGCTGCATGGGGTGTACGGAACCTAACTTCTGGGATACCATGGCGCCCTTGGAGAAACCGATTGATGAAAAAACGATCGGCGGCGGTGAAAAAACAGTAGATAAGATTGGCATGGTTCTGCTGGGAGCCACCGTGGCCGGTGTCGCTGCCCATGCGGGCCTGACTGCCCTGAAGCATAAGGGAAAAGATAAAGATAAAGATAAGGATGAGAGCGCTCACAAATAATAGAATTTCCCGGGAGGAATAAGCATGGCCAAGAGAATCATTGTCGATCCCATTACCAGGATCGAGGGACATTTAAGAATAGAGGTTGAAGTCGATACCAGTAACGTGATCACGGATGCCTGGAGCAGCATCACCCTCTGGCGGGGAATCGAGACCATCCTGAAAGGTCGGGATCCGCGGGATGCAGGATTGATGGTGCAGCGGTTTTGCGGCGTCTGCACCTATGCTCATTACGAGGCCAGTATCCTTGCCTGTGAGGATGCCTTCAAGGTGAAACCGCCACCCAATGCGCGCATCATCCGAAATCTGATCAACGGCGCGCAGTATCTGTATGATCACATCATGCATTTTTACCACCTCCACGGTCTGGACTGGGTGGATATCGTCAGCGCCCTGTCGGCGGATCCGAAAAAAGCCGTAGAGATGGCCAAAGGTTTAAGTGCAAATCCTTATAATTGCTCAGAGACGCACTACAAGGCCGTTCAGCAGCGGCTGACAAAATTCGTCAAGTCCGGCCGTCTCGGACCCTTTGCCAACGCCTACTGGGGCAACCCATCCTACAAGCTGCCGCCGGAAGCCAATCTGATCATCACCTCCCATTATCTGGATGCCCTGCAGGTCTCCAAACTGGGCGCGCAGATGATGGCCATCTTCGGCGGGAAGAATCCCCATCCTCAGACGCTGGTCGTCGGCGGCGTAACCTGCGTCATGGACGCCCTGGATGCCGCCCGGCTGGGCGAGTATCTCTTCCGGCTGAAGGAATTAAAAAACTTTGTCGAGACCGCCTACATTCCCGATGTGTTGCTGGCCGCCACCTATTACAAGGGCGAGGGGCTTGCCGGGATCGGCGGCGGCGTCAAGAACTATCTGGCCTACGGTGGATTCCCTCTCGACGACGACTGGAACAATCTGCTGTTCCCGAGAGGGCTCGTCAAAGGCCGGGATCTGACCAAAACCCTGAAACTGGATGAGACAAAGATCACCGAAGAGGCTACCCACTCCTGGTATAAAGGATCGGAACCTCAGCATCCCTACAAGGGAACCACCGACCCGGAATATACGGGTTATGATAAGAGCGGACATGTGAAGGGCAATGAAAAATACTCTTGGTGCAAGGCTCCGAGGTACGACGCCCAGCCTTATGAGGTGGGCCCGCTGGCACGCTTCATCGTCGCCTATGCCCAGGGTCACAAGGAAATCAAACCACTGGTTGACCAGACCTTGAAGGCCACAGGACTTCCGGCGACCGTTTTATTCTCTACCCTGGGCCGCACCGCCGCCCGGGCGCTGGAAACCAAGTATGTCGGTGACCATATCGAAGGCTGGGTCAATGAATTGGTGAAGAACATCAAAGCAGGCGACACCCGGACCTGGACCCGCTGCGACGTGCCAGACAAGGGCGAGGGCCGCGGTTTGACGGAACCGCCGAGAGGGGCACTGGGGCACTGGATCCGCATTGAAAACAAGGTGATTGCCAACTATCAGGCGGTGGTTCCCTCCACTTGGAACTGCTCACCCCGGGATAAGGCAGGCAAGCGGGGTCCCTATGAGGAGTCTCTCATCGGTACGAAGCTGGCCAACGTGGACCAACCCCTGGAAATTCTGAGAACCATTCATTCCTTCGACCCCTGTATGGCCTGTGCGGTGCATATCATTGATCCCCGGACAGACAAGATCAGGGAATTCCGGGTTGCATAGCGAAAAGGGAGGTCACATGGACACAAGACAACCGATAAAAGAATGGTCCGTGCCCATCCGGATCAACCACTGGGGCATGGTGATTTCCATATTTACTTTGATCGTCACCGGTTTCTACATTGCCGGGCCGTTCACCGTTTATGAAGGGGAAACTGTCAAAAAGTTTTTCATGGGGGACGTGCGCTTCATCCACATTCTCTTTGGCGTCTTTCTCTCCTTCATTTTCATCTGGCGGGTCTACCTTGCCTTTTTCTCAAAATTCCACGCCGACTGGAAAGATTTTTTCGCTTTCACAGACTGGCCGAATACGATCAAACAGCTTAAATTTTACGCCCTCGTTTCCAAGGAGCCGGCGGAACACAAATACCTGTATGGACCTATGCAGTCCCTGGCTTACGGCGGGCTGATGGTCATGATCCTGTTCATCGTCCTCACCGGGGTGATCCTGATGGGGGCAGGCTATCACGCGGGTCTGACGGCCCTTGTCTACAAAATGGTCAAACCCTTTGAAAACCTGTTGGGCGGCCTGGCCATGGTGCGGTGGATCCACCATATTCTGACCTGGTGTTTCATCCTGTTCATCGTGGTGCACATTTACATGGCCTTCTGGTATGATGTCATGTTCAAGCAGGGGACGGTATCGTCCATGATCAGCGGGATCGTTTACAAGAAGAATCACTAATCAGGCTCCGTTTCACGAAACGGGCAGGATCAGCAGAGAAAAAAGGGGAGGTGGGATACATCTCCCCTTTTGTAATTTAACGATAGGGAGAGTTTTACATCACCCGTTTTTCAAATCTCTCATCTGATAAAATGACAACAGAAAAAAAATGGATCACGATCCTGGGTATCGGCAATATCCTCCTTCAGGACGAAGGCTTCGGTGTCCATTTTGTCCGGTGGTTTTCCGAACGGTACCGGTTGCCGGAAAATGTTCTGGCGGTAGACGGCGGCACCCTGGGATATATCCTGCTGGATATCCTGTGCGGATGTGAGCACTTGATTGTCATTGACGTCATCAAACTGAAAGACCATCCGGGATCTCTTTACCGCTTTACGCAAAATGAAATGGAAATTCACATGCCGCCGCCCACCTCGGCTCACGAGGTCAAGTTCGCCGATGTGATCTGCAAGGCGGAATTGATGGGAGAATTGCCGGACATGACCTTCCTCTGCATCGTTCCGGAACAATACGGGGATATGGGAACGGAAATGACCCCGGCTCTGAAGGGGAAAATCCCCGAGATGGAAAAACTGCTCTTGAAAGAATTGGCCGCTCATGGGATGATACCGGAAAGGATCGGCGGTCATGCATGACGGCTTCGTAAAAAGTCCATATGCTGTGTTGCGCTTCATCCTTCGTCATTGCGGCGTACGCTCCCCCGGTACGCCTCATTCCTCAGGATTCGCGTGTCTTGCCTCCGGCGCTTTTTATGCAGCCGTTCCGGTTTCAAGACTTTCGCGACTTTTTACGAGTTCACCATGCATGAGTTGTCCCTGATCCGGTCCCTCCTCGATATCGTGGAAGATTATGCGGCAAAACACCAGTTTCACCGTGTCCATTCGCTGAAGCTGAGCTTTGGACGGTTGTCCTGCCTCGATGCGCAGGCCCTGACATTCGCTTTCGACGTTCAATCCGCAGGGACAAAAGCCGCAGGGGCGAAGCTGATCTTTGATATTCGTCCCGCCCGGATGACCTGCCTGGCCTGCAATCGGGAGATTGATGTTGAAACCTGGGTGACCACATGCCCCCTCTGCCAAGGAGAGGAAGTTCTGCTGACCGGGGGGACGGAGGAGCTGAAGGTGCTGGAAATGGACGTGGATTAGCCACAAAGGGCATTCCTGCGGAAGTGGGAAGCCAGGATTGATGAATGTAGACGAGGAAAATATATGTGTATCGCATTTCCCGGAAAGATTATTTCCATTGATAAGGACAACTTTGCCGTGATTGATATCGGCGGCACTCGGCGGGAGGTCTGCCTGGACATCGTCGATGAGGATGTGGTTTCCGGAGACTATGTGATCTCCCATGCGGGTTATGCCATTCACAGGGTGGATGAAGCCCTGGCCAAAGAAAATCTGGAATTTCTGAAAGAGCTCATTGAAAATGAAATATATTGACGAGTATCGGGATCCGGCGCTGGCCCGCGGGCTCTTTACCCGTATTGATCAGCTTGCGGAGAAACTCGACAGGCCGATCACCATCATGGAGGTCTGCGGCAGTCACACGGCTGCAATCGGGCGTTTCGGTATCCGGAAATTGCTGCCATCCCGAATCCGCCTCATATCCGGACCGGGTTGCCCGGTTTGTGTCACCGCCATTCAGGACGTTGACCGGGCGCTTTTCCTGGCGGGACAAAAGAATACCGTTTTTGCCACTTTCGGCGATATGCTGCGGGTGCCCGGCACGGATGGGGCCAGTCTCCAGAAGGCGAGGGCCGCCGGCGCCGACGTCCGTGTTGTCCTGTCAGCCCTCGATTGCATTGCCATGGCGGAGACCTGCCAGAACAAAGAAATCATTTTCATGGGCATCGGCTTCGAGACCACCTCACCGACCGTCGCCGCCGTTGTCAAGGCCTGCCTGAAGAAGAGAATTCATAACCTGTCCGTTTTCTCCATTCACAAGGTCATCCCGCCGGCCATGAAGGTCCTCATTCAGGACCCCGCCCTGCGGATTGATGGTTTCCTGTGTCCGGGACACGTCAGCACCATCATCGGCGCCGAAGCCTACCGCTTCATTCCGGAGGCAGGCCGGGCCGCCGTCATTACGGGATTCGAGCCGGTGGATATCCTGGAAGGGATTGCGGCCATCCTCTCTCAAATCCTGGAAAATAAAAAAGAGGTGGCGATCCAGTATGGCCGGGGCGTCCGGGCAGAAGGAAATATCCGGGCAAGAGAAATCCTGGCAGAGGTTTTCCGGGCGGAGACATCGGAATGGCGGGGGCTGGGCGCCATCCCCGACAGCGGCCTAGCCTTCCGCGAGGCCTATCAATCTTTTGACGCGCAGAAGAAATTTCAAATCCCGGCACTCCGGTCTCAGGAAATAAAAGGGTGTGCCTGCGGCGACATTCTGCGGGGCGTCAAATCCCCGGATGAGTGCCCCCTGTTCCGGCATGCCTGTACGCCGCTCAATCCCATCGGCCCCTGTATGGTTTCATCGGAGGGGACCTGCGCTGCCTATTACCAGTATCATTGAATGTGATCGGCCTGAAAAAAACCAAAGAAAAAGGGGTAAAAATATGAAAATCAGCGTGGTAAAAAATGTGCTCGATGCCAACGACCGGATCGCTGCGGACAATAGAGCCATCTTCGACAAAAAAAAGATTTATGTCATCAATCTCATGAGCTCCCCCGGCGCCGGCAAAACCACCCTGGTGGAAAAGACGATCCTGGCCCTTCAGGACCGCTACCGCATCGGGGTGATTGAAGGGGATATCCAGGACACCTGCGATGCCGAACGCGTGGCCAAGCTGGGTATCCCGGTGGTCCAGATCAACACGGGCGGTGGCTGTCATCTGGATGGAAACATGATCCGCGAGGCGCTGCCCGCCTTTGATCTCGACCAGCTCGATTTCCTCATTACCGAAAACGTGGGCAACCTGGTCTGCCCGGCCGAATTCAAAATCGGAGAAAACGCCAAGATCATGATCCTGAGCACGCCGGAAGGGGCCGATAAACCGGCGAAATACCCCCTCATGTTTCAGGAATCATCGGTGCTGATCCTCAACAAGATCGACTTGATGCCCTATGTTGACTTTAACATGGAAAAGGCAAAAAAAGACGCCCTTTCCATCAATCCCAAACTCCGGATCTTCGCGGTATCCTGCAAGACCTCCGAAGGGCTTCAGGGCTGGCTGGATTGGCTGTCCGGACAGATCGCCGTATTTCAAAAGGGATAGCCTGTTTTCGTGAAGAGAAGAGTCCGCTATCTTTTTACTGGCTTGGTTCAGGGTGTCGGCTTCCGGCCGTTCATCTATCGCATGGCGACGCAGCAGGCGCTCTCCGGCCTGGTCCAGAACCGTTCCGATGGCGTCGTTGCGGAGGTGGAAGGACCGGAGCAGGCCATTGCCGTCTTCGCCGATCAGGTCAGAAAGCACCTCCCGCCCCTTGCCGACATCTCCACGATGACCGGCACGGAGATCGCCGTTCAGAATGACGGGAATTTCCGGATTATCGCCAGCGAAAAAGGCCTGAAAAGCGAGGTGCATATCTCGCCGGACATGGCCATCTGCAGCGATTGTTTTGCGGAGTTGTTCGACCCGGTGGACCGCCGACACCGCTACCCCTTCATCAACTGCACCAACTGCGGCCCCCGGCTGACGATCATCAAGGCGATTCCCTATGACCGGGTCAATACCTCTATGTCCTGCTTTCCCCTCTGCCCGGATTGCCGGAAGGAGTATGAATATCCCGCCGACCGCCGGTTCCACGCGGAGCCGAACGCCTGCCCCGTCTGCGGACCCTCTCTCATGTTCCTGAACGGAGACGGAATCGATGTAGCGGCTGCCGATCCCCTCCAGGCAGCCATCGAAGCGCTCCGGCAAGGCCAAATCCTCGCAATCAAAGGACTGGGCGGCTTTCACCTCAGTGTGGATGCAGCCAACGACGGCGCCATTCAGCGGCTGCGGGAGCGAAAGCTGCGCGAGGAAAAGCCGCTGGCGATTATGGTGAAAGACATCGAAGCGGCCGCCGCGATTGCCCTGCTGAATGACGAAGAAAAAGCCCTGCTGCTGTCCCCGCAGCGGCCCATCGTCCTCGTTGCCAAAAAAGAGGCGAATTGGATTGCCCCCTCCGTGGCGCCCGGCGTTTCCGATCTGGGCATCATGCTGCCCTATACTCCCCTGCAATACTTGCTGCTGGAGAAACATTTTCATGCCCTGGTCATGACCAGCGCCAACAAGGCCGAAGAACCCATCTGTATCAGCAACCGGGAAGCGGTTGCCCGGTTAAAGGGTATTGCCGACTTTTTTCTTGTGCATGATCGGGATATCCTGGTCCGATGCGACGACAGCATTGCGGTGATCCATGCCGGCAGGGCGAGCATCTTCAGGCGGTCGCGGGGTTTTGCACCTAAACCGCTGGTCCTGAGAGAATCCTATCCCGCTGTCCTTGCGCTGGGGAGCCAGTTGAAAACAACGGTCTGTCTGATCAAAGAAAATCTCGCCTTTCTGAGCCCCCATATCGGCGATCTGGAAACGCCGCTGGCGAGGGATTTTTTCCAGGAAACGCTGGCGCTCATGCGCCACATTACAGAGTGCGAACCCGGTCTGATCGCCTGCGACCTCCATCCGGGCTACTACTCGACCCTCAAAGCCGCCCGAATGGAAGGCGTGCAAGTCGTTCAGGTGCAGCACCACCACGCCCACATCGTCAGTTGCATGGCGGAAAACGGCATCTCCGGGCCGGTTATCGGTCTGGCCATGGACGGCACCGGTTATGGAACGGACGGGCAGGTCTGGGGCGGTGAATTTCTCTTTGCCGACGAGGTGTCCTTCCGGAGGATGGGGCACATCAAAAAATTTCTCCTCCCGGGCGGGGAAAAGGCCATCCGTGAGCCCTGGCGTACGGCGGTGAGTCTCTTGTACGAAGCCTACGGGGAAAACTGGCCGGAATGGGCCGACCGGCTCCGACTGATTCCACCCGCAACGCCTCTGCAACTGGTGGACCGGATGATCAGAAATAAAATCAACAGCCCCGAGACGTCCAGCCTCGGACGGGTCTTTGACGGGGTGGCCGCCCTTCTCGGCCTGCGTCAGCAGGTTAATTTCGAAGGTCAGGCCGCCATGGAACTCGAAGCCCTGGCGAGAAGCGTAAACGGTTCCCCTCTGCCCTATGATATCATTCGGGAAGGAGAGACGTCCATCCTCGACCTCATCCCTGCGATCCGCAGGATCGTGGAGGGCAAACTCGCCGGCCGGTCCATGGAAGATCTGGCCTCCGCCTTTCACCGGACCTTGCCGAAATCCATGGCAGACCTCGCCGGCAGGATCCGTGAAAAAACGGGATCAAACCGTATTGCCCTGAGTGGCGGGTGTTTTCAGAACAGGGTTCTCCTGGAAGGTTGCATTCTGGAAATGGAGAGGGCCGGTTTTGACGTTTACCGGCATCAACGGGTCCCCACCAATGACGGCGGAATTTCTCTGGGCCAGGCTGTTTCAGCCGGGGCACAACTGAAAGGAAAACAAAGATGAATGATGACCGGATTTTACTGGCTCACGGCGGCGGCGGCCTTCTGACCGGCCAGTTGATCGCCGAAAAATTCCTCCCCCTGTTCCGCAATCCCTATCTGGAACGTCTGGAGGACGGGGCCGTTTTCACCATCGGCGACAGGAAGCTCTGTTTTACCACGGACTCCTATGTCGTCCATCCCATCTTCTTCCCCGGGGGTGATATCGGCTCGCTGGCCATCCACGGGACCGTGAACGATCTGGCCATGTGCGGCGGAAAATCCCTGTTCCTCAGCGCCGGATTCATTCTGGAGGAAGGCTTCCCCATGACCGATCTGGACCGCATTGTCACCTCCATGGCGGCGGCGGCAAAGCAGGCGGGTGTGCAGATTGTAACCGGCGATACGAAAGTGGTTCCCAAAGGCGCAGCCGACGGCATTTTCATCAATACGGCAGGCATCGGGATAATTGATTATCCAAAAGCGATTTCCGTGACCGAGATCCGGCCGGGCGATGCCATTATTCTCAACGGCACCATCGGCGATCACGGAGCGGCCATCCTGAATCAGCGGGAGAACCTCGGTTTTGAAACCGATATTCTGTCGGATTCGGCGCCCCTGAGCGGTCTGGTGGAGGCCATCCTGCAGGCAAGCCCCCATATCCATGCCATGCGTGATGCCACCCGGGGCGGATTAGGGGCGATTCTCGCGGAGATGGCCGAACAGTCGCAATGCATGATTACAGTTGATGAAGCCCGTATCCCCATCCGGGAAGAGGTCAGGGGATTTTGTGAAATTCTGGGATTGGACCCGTTGTTTCTGGCCAATGAGGGCAAGATGGTGGTCTTCTGTGCGGCAGGGGATGCGGAGAATGTTCTGGCAGTCATGCAGGCTCATGAATACGGAAAAGATGCGGCTATGATCGGCAGAGTGCAGGAAAAGGGACGGGGGCGCTTTATCCTGAATACGGCCATCGGCGGCGCCCGGGAGATTGACAAACCCGCAGGAGAACTGGTGCCAAGAATCTGTTAAGCCGATGCAGGTTCGACTTCCGCTGCCTCCCTCCCGGATCGCCTGTTGAAGCTCCTCCGGAAGCCGAAACGGAAACAGTAAATATCGCATAGAAGTTATTGATTTACATTAGTATTTCACGATTACGGCCAATTGTGCCGTAATGTGGCATTTCAAAGGAAAATGGACGGATTTACTTTGGTTCCGTCTGTAATGGATGTTGAAAACTTACTCATCAGTACTCATCAACAACATTCGCCATTATCGACTATTATTGTAGTCGTGTTTGTTGGGGAAAGCGTTTGTGTGGCAAATTTCAACCCGTACTGCGCAAAGTGATCAGTGGAAAAATTACACTTGCCGGTCCTTGACGTATCTGCAAAGTCATTAACCAGACTGAGCCAGCAGAGGTTGCAGGTTGTCGTAAAAATCTTCGATTGTGCCAGCCAATGCGATGGAATAAAGCTGTCGCGCTTTATGTCATGATATTACTGTGATAATTTGAACGCTTGAAATAGGCAATCAATTTGTATATTCGTCAGATGATTCTCGAACCCGGCCTGTGGCGCCGGGTTTCGGGGCATCAAACTTTGATGGTATCTTTTCCCGACTCAAATGGAGGGCGATTTGCATATCGCCGCTTAGTTTGGATTCGAGACGTTCTACAAATTTTTCTACCGGAGGAATGTCGTCATTCCTGCGAAATGCATCAAACAGGGCATCCACTGTGGATGAAAACATCCTTGTTGCAACAAGATTAAGTTGATTGTCATTTACTTTGAGGTCATAAAGAGAAAACACAGAGTAATGGGTTTTGTCATAGCCCATGCCCGTCAACCGGAATTTCTGTTGAAAGTAACTGAATACGGGGTCTTGAACTACCCAGAATATCTTCTTCCTCCACTTTTCCATGATAATGCCTTTATTGAGGATCTGTGTGAACGTCCTTTTCCAGATGTCATACATATTGATCCCAAAGTGGTATGAGGCCCCTTCTGGGAATCTGCGATCTTTCATAAAGGTTTTAAAACCTTGAACCAGTTGGCCTGTGCTTGTCGTTTGGCCCGTTTGAAACTCTATGGCCACGAAGTCCTCAACCTGAGCACTTAACGGTTTATGTTTAACCATCACAAAATCAAAGCTACCGATACTTGGCAAACCAATCTCGGAAAAAATGAGGACATTGTCGCTGGTTCCAAACTGGGAATTGGCAATATTTCTAAAGACGGTATTTTGGTCCAGAAAGCGCCGAGGGCATAAGGCAATTTCCTGTCCGTTCACGTGAGCAGTGCAGACGCCGAATGGATAATCGATAAGCCGGCTCTGTTTATAGCACGGCGAATTATGAAACGGGCACCAGTATCTTTTCTGAATCTCTTGGGCTTCCGGTGAAACGTTCCGAAAATAACAGCCGAAAATCTCTGAAGGGTATTTAGGCATTAGTCGCTCCCGAGGAATTCTTTCCATGCAAGACAGATTGTTCCATGATCAAAATCATTATCCAGTATCCAGCCCAGGTATTGTGTGCACCCGCGACAGAATGACTCGCTGTCATCTAACTGCATTCTTTCCGGCTTTTCCCAATGCCTTATGTCGTCATCATCGCGAGGTTTTAACACGAGGATAGCGTCGTGCTTAAGGGCGCGCAGGCTTCTGATATGAACGGAAATCGGATTCTCCGAGTGAACGACGTAGCCATTCATCAACCGAAAGTTCGCACTGGCCAGGGCAATACTGAGCTGCGACCAGGCAGCGGCCCGCCAGTGATGGTAAGTAAAGATTAATCTGCCGTGTGGCCGGGCCAGAACACGATGAGATTCCTGCCAGATTTTAGTGAGGATATCGCCAAATTTAGCTTCGCTATCCTTGGATTCGGCCACAGCGGACAGGAGCGGCTGGTATTGCCAGTTAGCCTGATCCGGCAGAAACCAGCGGAGCCAGCAGCGGAAAAAATGTGACAGGTCGCTGTATTGGACGTTATCGAAATAGGGGGGATCGGTGACGACGTAATCAATGGATTGATTGGGCAAGGGCAATACCGAAGAATCATTTTGCTTGACGATGAAGGAACGTGTTTTCCCTGCAAAGTCATCCAGCGTTTCACATTCATGCCCCATATCTAATTCGCCGTCAATGACGACCTTCCCCCAAGTCGCTCCCGACCAGCGCCGTTCAACCGGTGCTTGTGCCCATTCTCCGGCTTTAAGAATGCGTTGCTGAAATAGATTACGGAGCGTGCCGGAGGTCTTGGCTTTAAAAACAGGATTGTTTTCTAACGCTGTGGACGGAAAAGAATAGGCATGATGGGAAAAAACGTGGCGTATGGCTCCTGGCCTGCGCAGATCGACGCCTTTGTAGCCGCACAACATAGAGTTAAATTCCAAAGATGTAGATACGAGGAGAGCCAGCCATAGCCGATGTTCTAAGGCTGCTTCATCAATGCACTGTTTTGCTTCAGAAAGGTAGATGAGTTGGCGGTGAGAAAACAATTCAAAGTAATTCACGACGCCTCGGGCAATAAGATCACTTGATTTAGGTCCTTGAGGAACCCTAAAACCGTTCTTACTGGGGAGGGTCAGTTTGGTTGCCTGTGAGGCTGCGGCATCGATGTTTTTAAGGTCTTTGACGTCAGGCGCTTTGAATAATTGACCATGCTTCGGGCATTTCCCTATCATGACCAAGGGAACATAGCGGCAGGCAAAGGGAATATCCAGAAGCTCTCCATTTTTATCGTTCTTGCCTCTCTTTTTGGCTTCATCCTTGTCAATCAACGTCCATGTTCTGTCCCCGCGCTTCACTTCCAGAGAGGGATAGAAATCAAGGATGTTTTTTTGCTCTCCGTTGGCTTCTGCTCTCAGAGTGAAGGAATCGACGACAATCATTTCATGATTATCAAGCCGTCGTCTGAGGCCATAAAGCATAAATTGCATTTCGCTCTTTTCGGAACAATCCGGGCATGAGGTGTTGTAATAGGGTGATAGTTTCTGATCTAGTTTTTCAATAAACGTATTAAAGGAGGCCTGTTTTTCTGGAAGGCTGATCTCGGTTAGAGATGCCCGCGCTTGTAGAACAGGTATCGGATCTACGTCATAGCCGATGATGTTGGCTCCAAGTCTGATGGCTTCATGCAGAGTTGTTGCCCCTCCCATCATCGGGTCGAGAATAGTAAGGCCTTCAAGACCGCCGGGGGTATAATAATTACGCAAGTCAGGTTCCATTGCGAGTTGCTTGAGGATGTAGCGAAATGTGGCACCGGAACGTCTGGCCCACCATTTGTGAAGATAGGTATTGGGACGGAACAGATGCTTGTTATACGACTCGATCTGGGCAATCCTGTCGGCATCTTCTTCGGGAAAGTATGAATCAATAGACACCTCAGCCAGCAGTGCGATTGATTCGCGTTCCACTTGGGGGAATTTGATCTTTAACTGAGTGCTCATAAGACTTCCGACCGCCCTAAAGAATTATGTTTCATATATCAGCTTTCTGCCGGTCTTGCATTTTAATTATTGCGGATCCAGGCAAGAGCAAACTATTGTAATTCTGTTTGTAATATAAAGGAGTTGGCTTGATTGTGTGGATGATTGATGTCACAAAAATAATGAAAAGCGGGTAAAGAGGAAACTGCACGCTTCCTTTCAAACCGGATTCAATGATCCAGACCGACCACCCAACCTCTCGCTTTGTATTTGTTATTTTTTATTGACTTCTAAACGCGGACTTTGATGATTTCATAGGATTATCAGGATCTCAGAGACATGGCCAGGGAAACGGAATTTAAACGATTTCCTTATTAAGGAGGATGTTATCATATCTTCAGGAAAAAGAAGATGTCAGGTAGGGGATCATTGAGAACTTGCGAGTACCGAATGGATTTGCTATGTTTCAGAATATGATCCACATTCAGTCTGAACGTTGTTGTCAAATTGGTTTTTTTACCGGCGCAGGAATGTCGGAGAAAAGCGGCGCGCTGACCTGCCTGGACAGCGGTTTTCAAACAGGTAACACATGCTGAGCAGATGCCTGGCAGACAATAACGTTAGGATAAGAAATGACTAAAGGAGGTAAGTAGGATGACGAAATTTCATCCGATCGTAAAAATTAAAAAGAGCATTGACCTGATTCTGCAGTATGACAAATCACTTTTTATCGAAAAGCTGAGATTGGGGGAGATGTCTTCAGACTCCACAAGATGTGATTTGGAACAACTCTTTGGCATGACGGAACATATCAGGGAGTTGCCCATCGATGGCCTTGTTGAGCAGGACAGAGCATCTCTGGATGTAGAACTGGATCAGATCAATGCTCTTTTTCGTGAGATCCGGGATTATGACGCAGCCGCCATTGCTGACATGGAGGGAAAGCTGAAAGAAAAAATCCGGGAGCGGGTTGACCATCTCTATGATGTCACGTTGCCCTGGATCAAGATGATGAAATTCATTTATGAAACAACCTAACCATCCGCAATGGATCTCAAGATCACCAACCACGGGAATCACTTTCTCCACAGTGTGAAGTGTGGGGTTCGCGCTTCCAGGGTGTTGTTGATTTCGGACTGAAAGAATGTAAAAATCGGTTTCAGCTTTTCTGTGAACAGGGAATACAGACCCGCCCGTCGTTTACCCCTGCCATCTTCGATGCCATGGTCATCTCACCACACATGGCGCAGGGTTCGGATCGTTCAAGCGGGGCGTAGAGGGGTTCATCGAAGGGAATTTCAGTGGTGGTAAAGATTTCATCGAAATAACGCCCAAGGAGATCCTCCACCTTCAACCGCTTCATATGCCGCCGGTCACCTTCCGATGCCATCCCTTTGGCTATCGCTGCATCCAGCCGGTCAAACGTGCTTTTTTCCTTCCCATGATATTCGTAACGAACTTTCCTGACGAATCTGTAGGACTTCCGCCCAGAGCGACTCAGCACCGTATAGGCATTCTTCCCGAAATCCCTGATGATCAGATTGCCCTTGCCCGTGCTTGTGCCGAGCAGAACCTGAAGGGCATCGACAGCACAAGAATCATTATCACAGATGGCAACAATTTCTTCGTCCGTGGCGCGTTCGAGATTCATCAGTTTCATGGCCTCTTTCACGACCAGGTAACCATAGACCAAACCGGGACAGATGTGGCCGTGAAACGCCACGCACCTTGCCAGATCCTCTGGAATGTCGAGCATAGTATCTTTAGTTAGCATAAAACTCTTTTACAAAATACAAACCAACTCTCGCCTATGATCACAATGGAACCGGAGTCTCCATTATGAAGCCTCGGGGAGCTATCCATTCAAACAAAGAGGTTTCTCTTTATCCTCAGCCCACACCAATCATGACGTTGGAGGCTTTTATGATGGCGTAAACTTCTTTACCAGGAGCCAACCCCAGGCTATCTGCTGAATCTTTGGTAATGATGGAGACTATCTCGGCGCCACCCGGCAGCTCAATTACTATCTCAGTATTCACGGCACCAGGTTTTACTGCTTTGATTCTGCCTTTCAATATGTTGCGAGCACTGATCTTCATGGTATACCTCCCGTCTTAGTTTGATTTTTTTATTTGAGTCGAATTGCCCAGTTTCTCCCGATACGATAGGGTGATATTGATTTGCGTTGTCCATAACATAATTGTCGAGGAAATAATATCAATGATTACCTGCAAAATTTTACAATCACTTCTTGATTAGCGGTGAAAATTTCGAGTAGTGAGGGATGGTTATATAAGTGGCAAACTCTTTCAATATGATCTAAAATCATGCCATGAAACTAGTTTAAAATTTGGATGGGTTGGGGAGGTAGTTCAAGTCAAAAAAGCAGCTTGAAGTTCGATGAGATTTTTTGTTTAATCCGGATAAAAAATCGTTGTGACTTTTATGGGGAGATTAAGGACGTGACGTCATCCATTGAAACTATTTCTATTATTGGAGCAGGGGCATTAGGAGCAGCTTACGCAAGCATCTTTTACAATATGGATAAGAATTGCGTGTCCTTTGTTGCTGCTGGTGGTCGTCTTGAACGACTGCGACAAGAGGGTGTGATTGTGAATGGCAAGAAATACTTCATACCTGTTCTTCCATCGGAAGATTTGTCGCCGCCTGCGGATCTCATGATCGTTGCCGTGAAACATCATCATTTGGATGAGGCTCTTCGTGAAATGAAAAACAGAGTCGGAAAGGAAACAATCATTATCTCTGTTATGAATGGTATAGAGAGTGAAGAGCAAATTGGCGCTGTCTATGGAATGGAAAAGGTTCTTTATGCTGTATCTGTAGGTATTGATGCAGTCAGGGAAGGTAATCAAGTCACTTATACAAAGCAGGGAAAAATATTTTTTGGGGAAACAAAAAATCTGACTCTTACGGAACGGGTTAAGCGAGTTCAGGCGCTATTTGACAGGGCAGGGATAATCTATGAAACACATCCTGATATGATTCGTATGCTCTGGTGGAAGTTCATGGTGAATGTAGGTATAAATCAGGCTTCTGCTGTGCTTCGGGCACCCTACTCTGTTTTTCAAACATCACAGGAAGCACGGGATCTCATGGAATCGGCCATGCAGGAGGTTATCATGATTGCAAAAAAGGCTGAGGTTAACCTGTCTGAGGAGGACACGAAAGGATTTTACCAATTTCTGTCAGTCCTTGGCCCTCAGGGGAAGACATCTATGCTTCAAGATGTGGAGGCCGGCAGAAAAACTGAGGTGGAAATGTTTGCCGGAAAAATAATTGAGTTGGGCAAACATTATGGTGCCCCCACACCGGTAAATCAGATGTTCTTTGATTCCATCAAGAAAATAGAAATGACCTAAGGCGTTCTGACCTGATCTTTACCTAAAAAAGTGGCCCCCCCCTGTCCGGGAGTTCGATGCAGGTCAGAAGGCTGTCAGGTCGTCTGTTGCGCCCGGCAGAAATCACGGAAGTTATTTACGGAAATAAAAAATTCCCGCATCATGATGACCCAGTAGTACCGGCCCTTGGGCGTCAGAAAAAAATCAGGAGGTTCATAACGCAGGCCGCCGACCAGCAGGAAGGCCAGAAGATCAAACCAGAGATAGCGGTAAAGCCGGCCGTTGTACTTTTTTTGAAGGGCTTGTGTGTCCAGCTTCATGCCGAAGAGTTTCATCAGAAAATCATAGCGGATCTGATCCCGGACGTTGAAATCCCGCGAAGCCATCAGGGGCATTTCCCCGCAGCCGACCTGGGCGATATACTGCCGGATATTGAAGGTATTGGCATAGCAGGTGCCATTCAGGAATCCGATCGACCCACTGCCCAGCCCGGCATATTCGTCATAATCCACAATATACTCATCGATACTGGCCGACTTCCTGGAAAAACACCAGGCCGAGGAAAACCGGTAGGCGGGCACCAGCCGTTTGATGATCTGGTGATAGAATTGTTCTTCCTTGTGGTAATCCACCTGTCCCAGGGTCCGGCTGACCACCTGCCGCGTGGAATCGGAAACCATGAGGGGATAGTAGGTGATCTGATCCACACCAATATCCATCAGAATGTCCAGATCGCGATTCAGGCTGTCCGGGCGCTGTGAGGGGAAATTGAAAATCATGTCGGCGTTGAGGGTGTCAAACCGGCCCAGGACCTCTTTCAGCCGATCCCGAATCTCTTCGCCGCTGCCGTACTTTTCGTAGCGGTCCATGTCCTTCAGGAGTTTGTTGTCGAAGCTCTGCACCCCCACGGAGAAGCGGTTCACCCCCGCCCGTTTCAGGGCTGTCAGATTCGCTTCGGTCAGGTGGTTCGGGTTGGTTTCCACGGATATTTCGACAATCTGAAAACAGTCCCGGGCCAGCGCAAGAGTTTCCTCCAGTTCATCGATCAGAACGGTCGGCGTACCGCCACCCACATAGATGCCCCGGAAATCAAAGCCCCTTTCTTTATAAAGAAGAATTTCCTTACGGAGAGTCCGGAAGTAATCCCGGCAGAGCGGCTCGTCGAAAACGATGCGGTTAAAGGAACAGTAGGGGCAGAGCTTCTCACAGAAGGGGACGTGAATGTATAGCAGGCGGGGTTTTTGAATATTCGCCGTCGGAATATGCGGCGGCGCACCCTCTTCGAATCGCATCGCTTTGGCAAATTCGTGCCGGGCGATGCGGGTGATGATTTGATTGATCACGAAAATCCCCATGGATTGAGATTTTCGGTATAGCTAACAGACATCCGGCAAATTATCAAGGGCTTTGAAAAAGCCCAAGTCTTGAATTCCGGCAGCGATCGTGGTATAGAACGGCACAAATCCATCAAACAAGGGATCGTTTTCATGACCAAAAGAAAAGTCCTGGCGCTCTGGCGCGACGAAAAAATGAATGAGGAGGAGGCACGTATTCTGAGGACACCCTGTGCGGAAATCCCCGCACCTTTTGACCCGGCGGGTCGGCGGGATATCCAGATTCTGTTCGAGGCCTTCATGGAAAGAGACGACGCGCTGGGGCTGGCCGCCCCGCAGATCGGCATCAGCAAACGGGTGATTGCCTTCCGGAACAGGAATCTTGATGAGAAGGGTCGTCTGACAAGCGAGCAGGACTGTGATGTCCTGATCAACCCGCGGATCACGCAGACACGGGGTGAGCCGGTGAAAGGCACGGAAGGCTGCCTGTCCTGTCCGGACATCCAGGTCGAAATCAGCCGGTTTCCGGAAATCAAGGTCCGGGCCTTTGACCTGCAGGGCCGGAAAATCAACAAACGTTACACCAATTTTCTGGCCCGCATTGTTCAGCACGAAATGGATCATCTGGACGGCAAACTGATCGTGGACTATGAAGGTACCGTCTATGTGCCGAATAAGAACCAGGGCTTTTTCGACCGGCTCTTTGAGGGAAAATGATGCTTAAATAGCTTTGCGCCAGGCCAGCCGTTGTTCCAGCCAGCGGGACAGACTGGTGAAGGCAAAGCAGATGATGAAGTAAATCAAGGCGATGAACAAGAAGATTTCCGTCGGGTAGATCATCGTCCGGTTGTTGACCTGGGTGGCTACATGGGTCAGTTCGGAAACTCCGACAATGAACGCCAGTGAGGTATCCTTGATCATGGAGACGAACTGGTTGACGAAGGACGGGATCATGTTGCGGAGCGCCTGGGGTAGGACGACAAAGACCATGACATGCCAGGGACGCAGGCCCGTTGACAGGGCTGCTTCTGTCTGACCACGGGGGATGCCCTCAATGCCGGCCTGGACAATCTGAGACATATAGGCCGACGTGAAGAGGGAGAGGGCCGTAATGATCGTCCAGCTTTCCGGCACAATCTTTCCCATCACAAAAGGCAGCAGGAAGTACATCCAGAAGATGACCATCAGCAACGGGATGCCGCGCACGGCATTCACGACAGCCAGCGTCGGATAGCGAATGTAACGGCTGTTCGCCACGCACAGCAGACCCAGAATTAATCCGCCGAAAAAAGAAAAGATCAGCGAAATCACTGCCAGGTAGAGGGTGAGGAGCACCCCGCCGATGGGACCGCTGGGGTAGCGCCCGATCATGAAGTGGGTGATGTTGGTCCAGACAACGCTGAAATCGAGACCAGTTTCCATGGCTATCGCACCCCCATGGGATTCAGGATATATTTGCTGTAAAGCGTCACCAGCCAGGTAATAATCAGGGAAAGCCCCAGGTAGACCAGTGTCGCCGCCGTAAAGGCCTCGAATCCCTTAAAGGTATAACTCTCAACCTGTCTGGCCTGATAAGTCAGCTCGGCCACCCCGATGGTCATCGCCAGCGATGAATTCTTGATCAGATTGAGAAACTGGTTGATCAGCGGGGGGATGGTCAACCGGACGGCCTGGGGCAGAATAATATAATACATGGATCTTAAATAGGAAAATCCGGAACTGCGTGCCGCTTCCATCTGCTCCTTGGGAATCGACCGCACCCCGGAACGGATATCTTCGGCAATGAACGCAGAGGTATAAATCGTCAGGGCGATGACGGCCGCGGCGAATTCAAAGTTCATGGTGTTCAGCCAGTCATTCACCACCATGGGCAGGATCTTGTAGGAACCGAAATACCAGAAAAAAATCTGCACCAGCAGGGGTGTATTCCGGAAAAATTCCAAATAGGCGTGTGAAAACCACAGAATGGGTTTTACATTGCTCATCCGCATGACGGCGATGAGCAGGCCAAGAATAAAAGAAAGGGCAACCGACACCACGGACAGTTGCAGCGTGACCTTCACCCCCGATAGAATCCATTCGAAATACTGTCCCGAGGTGATGATTGCCCAGTCGAAATGATAACTAAACACGGAAAATTACTTCTCCCAGGACTCTTTTTTCCCGTCGATCTTGAAATTCCCGCGGTTTATCGGGAATGCCTTTCCCTTGGGACCGAACCATTTGTTGAAGATATTCTTGGCGTCGCCCTTCTTTTCCATTTCCAGGAGGGTCGTGTTCACGAAATTGACGAGATTCGTATCGCCCTTGCGCATGCCCAGTCCATAGGGTTCATTGGAAATCTGAATATTAGGGATCTCATATTTTGTCTTATCCGGGGCCGTGTACAGGATATTGGCCAGGATCGACTCATCCGTCGTAATGGCGAAGACCTTGCCCTGCTGGAGTGCCAGGAAGGCCGGTGCATAATCGTCAAAGGACTGAATGGTTGCCGTAGGAAGGGCTTTTTTCGCATTCTGTTCGGAGGTGGACCCTTTGGCCGTTCCGATTTTCTTTCCTTCCAGATCAGCCAGCTTCTTGACGGTTCCCTTCTTGGTGATGAACTTCTGGCCGGTGAAGAAGTACGTATAGCTGAAATCAATCTGTTTGGCCCGATCGGCGTTTTTGGTCATGGTGCACGCAGCCAGATCAACATTACCGGCAATGAGTTGAGGAATACGCGTTGCTGAGGTGACCGATTTTAATTCCACCTTCACGCCCATTTTCTTTGCGATGGCCCTGCAGAAATCCACGTCATAGCCTACGATTTCACGCGTTGCTTCATCAATATACCCGAATCCCGGGGTAGAGTCCTTGACGCCGCAGACCAGAACACCCTTTGCCTTGATATCAGCCAGTGTATCGCCGGCCTGGGCAACCCCACCTAAACCTGCCACAAACATCATGGCCAAAAACAAAATCCCAATTCTCTTCATCATTCTTTCCTCCTTTTTTAAATGTTAATGCATCGGTGACAAAATTTCTTTCAGGAAGAGCTGCGCCCGCTCATGTTTGGGATTCCTGAAGAACTCCTCAGGTGACGCCTCTTCCAGAATAACGCCAAAGTCGATGAATGCCACGCGGTCGGCCACTTCCCGGGCAAATCCCATCTCATGGGTGACCACGATAAGGGTCATGCCGGTATGGGCCAGGCCCTGCATAACCTGGAGCACCTCCCCGATCATTTCCGGATCAAGCGCGGATGTCGGTTCATCAAAGAGCATGATCTTCGGTTTCATGGCCAGACCGCGGGCGATGGCGACCCGCTGCTGCTGACCGCCGGAGAGCTGGGCGGGAAAGGCATCCCGCTTTTCGGAGAGGCCGACCCGCTCCAGAAGGGCCGTGGCCTGTTCCTCCGCTTCTCTTTTCGGAATTTTTCTGATTTTGATCGGTGCCAGGGTGATGTTCTTGAGCACGCTCAGATGGGGATAGAGATTAAACTGTTGAAAAACAAACCCGATTTCCGCCCGAAGCCGGTTGATGTCAGTCTTGGGATCAGAAATGTCTTTCCCGTCCACAACCAGCTTTCCTTTTTGAATAGGTTCCAGCTTGTTAACGGCACGGATGAGGGTCGATTTTCCGGAACCTGAGGGGCCGCAGACGACCACCACTTCCCCCTGCTTGACCTGCAGGTTCACATCATTCAATACGTGCAGATCTTTAAACCACTTATGGACACCATGGAACTGGATCATGATTTGCTCCTAATGACCATCCTGTCTGTGATGAGCGATGATACAGGCCTGCCGGGCTCGAAATTGGACGGCTTCGTCGTGCATCATCCTTTGTCATGGCGTCGTACGCTAAAGTACGCATCATCCCTCAGGATTTTTGCGCCTTGCCTCTGGTGCTTTTTACGAAGCCATCCCCAAATTAACCTATTTATGACTTTTTACGAGATCATCAAATTTAGAGGAAAGCGTATATAGCACATTTCGGACATAATCAATCCATTAATGCAGATCAGGCCGAATCGCTCGAAAAAGCTAAAGGATTTAATCGTCGATGTCAATGTGTTTTTACATCTTGAAATCTCAATGTAGTTGTAGTACTCACTAAAAGCCCCTTTGAATGTTGCATTTACAAGCCTTCTTAAAAAGGGTATGGCTCATGCGGGGCTTAGAATTTCAGGGAGATGTCTTATGCTGAAAATGGAGTGCCCCGACTGCTTGAAAAGCTTCATCTGGACGGACAACATGCCCTTTAAAGGAAAGTGTCCGACCATCGACTGTGAATGGAACTATGACATTCATCGGGAATTGAAGAAGAGCGTTACGAAAAGGGAAAATGAATCCAAACAGATTATTCGCTGCCCCCACTGTCATCAGCCCATCAGTTCAACACTGACGATCTGCGAAAGTTGCGGAGAAGTCATTGTCGGATCAAAATTTTTCCAGAAAAAATATATTCTACTCGCTGTGGCGGCTGTGCTCATTATTTTGTCTCTTGTCTATAAATTCTGGTAACAACGGTTTCCTCTGACGGCCCGGATCGATGTTTTCAGGAGAAGATCATGAAAAAAACGCCTCTTTATGACCGTCATGTAGCTCTCGGTGCGAAATTAATCGATTTCGGAGGCTGGGCCATGCCCGTGCAATATACGGGCGTTGTCGAAGAACACCATGCCACCCGGACCAAAGCCGGTCTGTTCGATATCTGTCATATGGGTGAAATTGATGTCAGAGGTCCTCAGGCCTTTGATCTTTTGCAACGGGTGATGAGCCGCAATCTGGAAAAACAGACCATCGGCCAGATAAAACTCAGTGTCCTGACCAACGAGCAAGGGGGCATTATCGATGATCTGACCGTTTATAAGCTGGCCGATGATCATTATATGGTCGTGACGAATGCCGCCAGCAAGGATAAAGATCTCAGGTGGCTTCAAAGCAGGAAACAGGAGGGAAACTTTTCTGATGTAGAGATTACGGATAGGACCGACCAACTGGGTAAGCTTGATCTGCAGGGACCCCGGGCGCAGGCCATCCTTCAAACCCTCACGGAAAATGATCTGACCCCTTTGAAGTATTATCATGCGATGCACATGGCCGTGGCCGGTGTTCAATCTCTTGTCTCCCGGAGTGGTTATACCGGGGAGGACGGTTTTGAGATTTATGCCGACAACGAGCGGATCGGGACCCTCTGGGACAGACTCCTGAATGCCGGATCCGATGCGGGCTTGAAACCCATCGGCTTGGGTGCGCGCGACACCCTGCGACTCGAAGCGGGAATGATGCTTTACGGCCACGAGATGTGTGAAACGGTTTCACCCTGTGAAGTGGTTTATGGCTGGCTCATTGATCTGGAAAAGGATTTCATCGGCCGCGAGGCTTTGATTCAGCAGAAAAAACAGGGAGTCACCCGGAAGCTTGTTGGATTTGAGATGGTGGAAAGGGGCATTGCCAGAGCGGGCTATAAAGTCTTCACGGATGGCCGGGAGATCGGTGAAGTCACGTCCGGCACGTTTGTTCCGACCCTGAACAAGGCGGTGGGGCTGGCATTTGTTCCCGCTATTTATACGGACCCGGAGACGGAGATTGATATCCGGATTCGTGACCGTGATGTTAAAGCAAAGGTAGTGAAGCTTCCCTTTTATAAAAGGGAAGATAAGCATATATTTTATAATGTTTTTATCTGAAGGGAGCAGGACATGTCCAAAACAAATCCAACAGACCGGAAATATTCGAAAGAACATGAGTGGGTTCGGGATAACGGTGATGACACGGTCACCTTAGGCATTACAGATTACGCCCAGGAAATGCTGACGGACATCGTTTTTGTAGAATTACCGGCAATCGGGAAAAAAGTCAAACAGATGGAACCCGTTGCCGTGGTTGAATCGGTCAAATCCGTGTCCGATGTCTTTGCCCCCGTCAGCGGTGAGGTGATCGAGGTGAATCTGATCCTGGAGAACCGGCCGGAACTGATTAATCAGGATGCATTCGGGGAAGGGTGGATTGCAAAAATGAAGATGAATAAGCCTGAAGAGTTGAAGGGCCTGATGGATGCCGCCGGTTACGAGGCGATGATCAGGGAAGAAAAACATTAAAAATTTGTATTCATTCATAAGGAATGTCTGATGGATTACGTACCCCACACCCCGGAAGACCTCAAACAAATCATGAAGACCATCGGTATCTCTTCGATGGATGACCTCTTTGACGATATTCCTGAAAAATTCAAGTTGAAACGCTTCCTGGCCCTGCCGCAATCCCTTCCCGAACAGGAAATTTCCAGACTGATGAAAAATAAAGCCTCCCGGAATGTTATTTCCTCTGTTATCTTGAGGGGTGCCGGGGCCTACAATCACTATATACCCGCCGTGGTGGGACATGTTGTTTCGCGTTCCGAGTTTTATACGGCCTACACGCCATACCAGGCCGAAATCAGTCAGGGTATCCTCCAGGCCATCTATGAATACCAGACGATGATCGCAAAGCTGACAGGTCTGCAGGTGGCCAACGCGTCCATGTACGACGGAGCTTCCGCCATGGCGGAGGCCGCTGTGCTGGCTGCCAAGACCCTGAACCGCACAAAGATCATCATCATCCGTTCCGTTCATCCGGAATATCGGCGGGTGGTGAAAACCTATGCCTGGTCAAACGGCTATGAAGTGGTTGAAATTCCCTATGGACCGAGCGGCCAACTGGATCAACGGGCCCTTACCGAAGCGTTGGATAAACATACGGCGGCTGTCCTGGTGCAGACGCCCAATTTTTTCGGGGTTGTTGAAGATATTGCGGCCATGGCACCCGTTGTCCATGGGCAGGGAGCGCTCCTTGTTTCTGGTTTTACGGAGGCCACATCGCTGGGGATTCTGAAACCTGCCGGTGAAATGGGAGCTGATTTTGTTGTGGGAGAAGGACAGGCTTTTGGCAATTCCCTGAATTATGGCGGTCCTTATTTGGGTATCTTTGCCGGTACCGATAAGTTTCTAAGAAAAATTCCCGGCCGGCTCGCGGGGGCAACGGTCGATAAAGAGGGAAAGCGCGGTTTTGTCCTGACCCTGCAAACGAGAGAGCAGCATATTCGACGGGAAAGGGCAACATCCAATATCTGTTCCAATGAGGCTCTCTGTGCCCTTGCCGCCGCCGTCTATCTCGTCAGCTTGGGTAAGAATCTCAAGAAGCTCGCGGCATTAAATGTCCATAAAACTCAATACCTCAAAGCGCAACTCTTGCAAATCCCGGGATGGGAACCGGTTTTTTCCGGCCCTGTCTACAATGAATTTGCCATCCGCTGTCCCGACCCCCGGGCCGTCAACCGGAAACTGCAGGGTGAAGGAATCATCGGCGGTTATGAACTTGCGAAAGATTATCCAGAATTGAATGACGGTCTCCTTTTCTGTGCCACAGAATTACTGGATAAAGAAGATATGGACCGCGCTGTTTCCATTGTGCGGTAGTATTTAGCAGTAGGTCATCCTTTTTCATAATAGGATGGTTTGACATTCCCATAACTCTTTTTGTGTATTTTAAAACTGTCCATAGTCGGTTTAAAGCCGCTACGACCATAGATCATCCGGGAGATTTATTTTTATGGTAAAAACAATTTCATACAGGGACGTGGTTTGCCGATATTTTGACGAACCGGGCGCGAAGAATACGAAAGCGGTGCTGGAAGCCGCCGCCAGACGGGCCGAAGAACTAGGTATTGGCAAGGTGCTTGTGGCTACCTGCAGCGGAAAGACTGCCTTTACAGCATTGAAGGTCTTCGGAACAAAGGTTAAAATCATTGCCGTCACACATGTTACCGGTTTTGTGAAACCGGATTATCAGGAATTGAGTGATCGGACGCGCGGGGAGCTGGAGGCAAAGGGGGTAACCGTCCTGACCGGCCAGCATGCTTTCGGCGGGGTAGGCCGTGCTGTCCGGAGAAAGCTGGCCACCTATCAGGTGGATGAAATTATGGCTTTCACCCTGCGCATCTTCGGACAGGGGACTAAGGTTGCGATTGAACTCGCTTTGATGGCAACCGATGCCGGTCTGGTCCGAACGGATGAAGATATTATATCCATGGGGGGTACGGCAGAGGGCGTTGATGCCGCTCTGGTTCTCAGATCGGCCAATAGTTCCAGCTTTTTTGATCTGAAAGTGAAGGAAATTATCTGTAAACCAGCGATGTTTTAATGCTTCATCATCGAGGAGGGAAGTATGAAAAAATGGATCTGGATCATCCTTGGCATCGCCCTGATGTGACCCGTCCCGGGTCTGGCTGAAAACTATACCCTTAAAGGCCAGATGGGATCCGTCATCCGGTATGAACTTCAGGAGCAGATCACGGCCGGCGAGGGGATAAAAAAACTCGTCCTCAACTTTGTCGTTCCCCAGACCTATCAGTCTCCCACGTACCGGCAGGAGATAAAGGATTTTGATCTAAGATTTTCACCGGAACCCCAGGAGCGGAAGAGCAATACGGATGCACGGGGCAACCAGATCATTGTTGCCATCTGGACGAAGCCGCCGGCCATCATCGATGTGCGTCTTTCCTGTAACGCGCTGAATGAAACAAGGTTTGAAAAAATGCAGACCCGTGCACCCTTCCCGCTGGAGAAGGTCGATCCGGTCATGAAGGATTATCTGAGCCCGACGGAGCAGGTGCAATCCAATGATCCCAGGATCAGGGAACTGGCGGCCAAATTGACCCAGGGGGTGAAAATGGAGTTTGACGCGGTCCAGCAGGTCATTTCCTGGGTGGTGGATCATGTACACTACGTCACGCCCCCGCAGTAGTATGATGCTGTTTACTCGCTGGAATCAGGCAAAGGAAACTGCCAGAATTTTTCTCATTCGAGTGCCGCACTGTTGCGTGCAGCAAGAATTCCCGTCCGGATCGTCAACGGCGTCACTCTAAACCAGCCCTTTGATATTGCCGTACAGAAAGGTGTCCTGACCTTCAAGATGGGTCAGGGCAGTCACTCCTGGATTGAGGTCTGGTTTCCTGATCTGGGCTGGGTCCCCTTCGATCCGCAGAATACGATCCTTTTCGTGTCGAACCGATTCGTCCGTGTTGAAGTCGGCGTTGACAACAATGAAACAAAAAATGACGGCTTGCTTCGCTGGGCACAGGTCCAGAACACCAAAACAAAACCAACCCTGCAGGAAGTCATTAATGCGAGTTTTCAGAATGATCAGGTCAAAGTCCAGGGAGTCCAGCAGTCCTACGGTCCGAAAAATCTGTTGCTGACACCGGAATGCTGGCAGAATTTAAGCAGATTGAAATCAAGCCGCCACCACCGCCTGTGATTACGGAGGAGAAAAAGAAAGAACTTATTTATGATGTATCCTTTGTCTTTGGAAACCTTGAATTTCCCGGAGATATTGATTTTGCCTTTCCCCGCTCCACCAAGGCTTCCGGAAGGGATCAGTTTGAAATGAGCCGTAATTTTCTGGTGGAAACCGCTGAATATGTGACCACCAAGATGACCCAGTATGCCCAGGTCGTTGTCTTGAGAAAACCGGTCAAGTTTAACAAGGTGAGATTGGCCCTGCATAACTTTGGAGGAGATGGCCAGCTCTGATTAGAACTTCTAGAAGACAGCAATGGGAAGCCCGGAAACCCATCAGCACCAGTGAGCTGGTCAATCTGGACCAGTTGTCCACCCGTCCGGGATACCGCTGGGCCGACTTTGATCTCAGCCGGGATAAACTCACCCTCATGCCAGGTCGTTACTGGATTGCTCTTGGGTTCGCAGGGAGTCCCATTGTGAACTGGTTTTATACCTACGGCAAGCCCGTCGGGCCGGTAGACGGGACGCGATACAAAGGCGTTTTCCAGGAGGACTGGAGTGGTGCTCTAAATTATGAATTCAACTACCGGCTGGTCGGCATAACAGCCCGGGAAAGTTAGACCGTGGCAACAGATCGGGGTTGAAGGATTAGCTGATTTTTCCGATGGACAGGGCCTGAAAGCATTCACAGTACTCTCCCCTGCCGGTGGTAATCCCTCGATACCGGTTCAGGCATCGGGAAGCTTCATCATAGGCGACGTCCCTGATTTGTGATTGATGCTGTCTGATTGCCTCTAGCTTGAGGGGCATGAATTCCGTAATATTTTCAACATAGGAAATTTCCTGCAGCGTTGTCCAGACCTCATAGCACAGGATCGTATCCACAGACCAAGGGCTGCCTTCACATTCCTGAAACCAGGGACCTCCGGCACGCCGCAATGCTTCAGTCGCCAATGCATAGGTCGTCCGATGATCCCTGTGTTTGTCCTGTTGGTGAGGAATATAGATGATTTCCGGCTTTTTCTCGCGAATCAGGTTAATCAACCTCACGAGATTGTTCTGGTTGTATTGGAGATAACCATCGGCGTTTCTGAGAAAAATTAATTCGTTGATACCGAGTATCTTTGCGGCCTGCCTGGCTTCCCGCTCTCTGATTTCGGTCAGGTCTTCTTTTGTATGACGGAGACTGCCCGCGTCGCCGGAAGTCATATAGGTCACCGTGAGAGGATGACCATTTCTGAGATGTCTGATCATACTGCCACCACAACCGATCAAATCATCATCCGGATGAGGTGCGACCACTAAAATATTCATATTGTGAACTTCTGGGTCAGATTATTTAATGTCCATAAAAGAAAAACTCAATTGCTGCCACTTAGCCATACAGCGGCGGCAGAATGACTTTTGTCTGGACCTCGCCTCACAGGCTCCAAGATCAATAAAATAACCGAACTTCTCACACCACCGATTATCCTTGGAGCGGTTCTGCGCATTAAGGTGTATATCCGATGTCCATGGATCGGTGTTTTCTGGATGCATGAAAAGAAGTTCCGTCAAAAAAAGAAAACCCCGTCCCAAGGCCATCCGAGAGACGGGGTTTTAAAATGTTGCCGGGATGGCCATCTGGGACGGCACCAGCTTATTTCTTGGTTCTAGCTGCTTTCTTAACTGCTGCCTTCGCAGCTGCGGGTTTTTTCACAGCAGGCTTCTTTTTCGGAGCTGCTTTCTTAACTGCTGCCTTCGTAGCCGCGGGTTTTTTCACAGCAGGCTTCTTTTTCGGAGCTGTCTTTTTCTTCAATTTCTTCGGAGCTGCTTTTACGGCTTTTGTGGATGTTTTTGCTGACAACAATTTTTTCTTCGCCTTGCCTTTTGCCTTTGCCATGTGTGATGCCTCCTTTATTGAATTTTATGTTTATTAAATAACCTGGTGAACTCATCTCTTAGATGATGATTAAGTTTACATGAGAAAAAAAGTTTTAGCAAGCGATTATCTGTTATTTTGTCAGCGATGAAATATTTTTTTGCGGAGTGATGAAATTTATCAGGTAAGTTTGAGTTTGTGGTAGATAGCCAGATAGCCGGCCTGCTCACGTGTGAAATTGAAAATCTCTTCCACGCATCGTTTCGCCTGCTGCCCAATGTTGTCCAACTGTCCGAGATGGTTTAATACATAGATGACGCTTTCGTAACATTCCCGCCTGTTGTTAAATGTAAAGCCTGTTTGCTTTGTCAGGACGGAACTATTTCCGGCAATGGCTCTGCCAATCACGATTTTGCCGAAACTGAAAGCTTCGAGAATCGTATTGGATTCAGACTCGGCATCGGAAGTATTGAGGACGACATCAACGCTGGTTAGGAGAGATGCGATATTCTCACGGGGAACCTCACCGATATAGGCGATCCATTTTTTTCCCCGGATCAGATTTTCAAGACGGGTAAACTCGTCTGGTTCAATCACCGGCCCGGCTATGATCAAAAGAATCTGAGGGAAGATTTTTTTCACTCTTTCCAGAACATGGATCGCGTAGGAGAAATTTTTGATACGCCGGATAGCACCCAGGAGAAGAAAAACGATCGTTTCCGGGTCAATCTGTAAAACCTTCCGGTAGTCAAGCTCTGAGGGTACAGGTACGAGAACTGACTGGTGGATGACGGCAATCTTTCCATTCCACCGACACTGTTTTAAAAGTATGGCTCTTGCCTGTTCATTAAAGACAGTAATGACATCCGAGTGGTCCAGGACTTTTCCAATCACCTCCTTCTTCTCCGGTGTTTTGATATCAATATTCACATCTGTGCCGGTCATGGTGGTGATCATGGGAATTCTGAAAGTCTTTTTGATCTTCAGACCGCAGGGACCGGACTTCCATGCATGAAAATTATGGATGATATCCGGTTCAAAAGAGGCCGAATCTTTGATCAATGTTTTTTCTTTAATGCAGGAGAGGTCCAGAATTTTGCAGGTGATCCCTGCTTGCGTCAGTTGTTCCGCGATCCGGTGGACGGTGACCGCATTGCCCGTCAATTTGGGAAAGAAGGTGGGTGTCAGCAGGAGAGACTTCATCCCGGCCTTTCGGGAACCAGATGAAAAAATTCCTGGATCACCGTGGTGATCTCGGCAGGTTTTTCCATGGGAATAAGGTGGCCGACATCTTTGATCAGTCGGTAAGATGCATGGGGAAACAGGGAAACGGCTTTATTCATGTCGATGAAGTGACGATTCTCGCTGTGTTCGCCTTCAAGCACGAGCACGGGGCAGGAAACTTGGGGCAGGAGAGGCCATGGGTCATACTCAACGCCGCCCATAAACAAAGCGGCCTCCCGCTTGGGAGAGCAGGATAGTTCGAGACCGCCGTTCTGTTTATCTTTCATGCCATACTGAACGTAAAGGGAAAGCATTTCTGCGTCCCACTGTTTAAATAAAGATCTTGATTGAAGGTAAGTCAGGGCTTCCGAGGCATCCTCCCAGTGATTTTTACGCTTGATGGATTTAGCCGCCAGGGGGTGGTCCTGAACCCTGATCCGGGTCCGGTAGAAATCTTGCGGCAGGAAAATTGGTTCAATGAGGATGATTCCGGCCGGCTTCAGTCCATATAAGGCCGTGGCAATCGTCAGGACCGTTGCTCCCATGGAGTGTCCCACCAGCATCGGGTTCCCTATCTGCAATGCATTGCAGAAATCGCTGAAATCCTTCGCCAGGGTCATCCAGTTTAACCCTCCGTTCTCAGGATCAGAGTCACGATGATCGCAAAAGTAAGGGGCAATCACGGTGCAGGCCGTGGACAAAGATCTGGCAATGGGATGCCACAACCAGGGTAAAAAGCCTGTTGCATGAAGCATCATCAGAACAGGCCCTTTTCCGTCATACAAAAGATAAGTCAGTTCGGCATCACCGATATTCTGCGTTAATACTTTGGGCTGTTCATGGTCAGGTTTGTTTAAGGTCATCGGATCATTTTTCGGAGGATTTGGGGGTTCCTTTGTGCAAGGTGACAAAGAAGCTTGTGCCTCCACGCTTGATCAGGATCAGCAGAGTTTCTTCCTGGCCACTTTTGGATATTTCCATCCGATAATCTTTCAGAGAAGAAATTTTGACCTTATTGATCTGGAGGATGATATCCTGCGTTTTCAGTCCCGCGTCATCAGCGGGGCTTTCCTCCCTAACCTGGGTAATGACGACACCGCCGGTTTCCGATAAGCCAAAATAGTTTGATATTTCCGGGGTAATCTCCTGAACGGTCATGCCCAGTTGATCACTGGGTTTTACGATGTGCGCCAGTTCTTTCTGGTCTTTTCTTTCTCCAATTTTTATCGGGAGGGTCATTTCCTTTCCATTGCGGATCACTTTAAGATCCACCGTTTTACCCAGGGGTAGCGAAGCCACAATTCTCAGCAGTTCATGAGTATCCCGGATTTTTTTACCATCGATTTCAATGAAGATGTCCCCTGTTTTGATCCCCGCCTTCTCGGCAGGTTCTCCTTTAAGGACGTCGCCCACCAGCGCTCCTCTCCTGTCATTCAATTTGAGATTTGCTGAGATTTCCGGGGTTACTTCCTGCACGATAACCCCCAGCCAGCCCCGCGTAACCTTCCCTTTCGTTTTAAGCTGTTCAAACACTTCTCTGGCGGTATTGATGGGGATGGCAAAACCGATCCCGTGTCCCTGTGCGACAATGGCCGTGTTGATACCGATGACTTCCCCGGACAAATTAAAAAGGGGCCCGCCACTGTTGCCGGGATTGATGGAGGCGTCGGTCTGGATGAAATTGTCATAGGGTCCGGAACCGATCACCCGTCCCTTGGCACTAACAATCCCGGCCGTCACGGTTTGTTCGAGACCAAAGGGATTCCCGATGGCGAATACCCACTCGCCGACCCTCATTTTGTCTGAATCTCCGTATATCACAACAGGAAGGTCATTCTTGAGCGGATTGATTTTGATGAGGGCTATATCGGTGTTTGCATCCTGGCCTTTGATGACGGCATCATATTCCCTGCCATTGGCGAGTTTGACCCTGATTTTGTCCGCTTTTTCAACCACGTGATTGTTCGTAAAGATGTAGCCGTCACCGGAAATGATGAAACCTGATCCCAGACTCTTCTGCTTGAAATCCTTTTTTGGAATATCTTTGAAAAAGCGTCTGAAAAAATCTTCACCACCGGAGAAGGGTTCCTGGGGCACCTCGTCGCCCTGCGGAAAGCCTCTGCGTCCTTTAATAGTCGTGGTGGTATTGATATTCACCACGGCGGGGCTCAGTTTTTCCGCCAAGTCGGCAAAAGAGGATGGGGTTGCCACGGAAATCACTTGGTTGGACGCGGCAAAAGCCGTCTCCAGCATCATGTATTTCGTCGTCAGATGATCAGTGCCGGCCGGTAACCCTGTCAGGATGAACAGCGCAACCAGCCAGAAGATTTTTTCCCACGGATAAGCCTTGCGCATCGCTAACCCCTTGCCTTTATCCACCAGCGGTTTGGGTAAATACCGTATTGGCGTAAAGATACTCAACCTTTTCCTTGTGCCGCAACTCCTGCTGAGCCATGCGGAGCAACATGTCCTTAATGTCGCCGTCCGGATGCATATTGGCAAGATCCTGATAGAACTTATAGGCGTTGAGTTCTTTATTGGCGGCAATCAGATAAACCTCTTTGGTACTGACATCCGCCTTGATTTCCGGTTTGTCCATCTGCTCGGCGATCTTATAATCGACAGGAACGGTCAGGGGTAAAGCATTTTCCCGGAAGCTGCCGTCGCGGTATTTCAGCAGATAGGCCTTGTGTTGTTTTTCTTCTTCCGCCAGAAACTTGAGGGTATCCTTCGCGATCTTGTCTGCCACGATGCCAGAAAGCTCCATGTAGGACGCATAGGCTTCTTCTTCATTCTTGATGGCCATTTCAATTAAAGATTCAAGGGTCTTATTTTTCATACAGCGCCTCCATGTAAATCAATAAACCCATCTCCGATGGGCTGTCAGATGCCTCAGGTGCCACCATAGCCGATGGACACTTTATCTCCTTCAACAATCACTGGCACCTGCCGCGCACCGCCCGACAGTTTCAGCATTTCCTGAAGTTTTGCGGGGTCTGATTTTACGTCCACATATATTGCCTTATCTTTATAGGCCAACCTGGCTTCGTCCGTATAGGGTCAACCCGCCTTCCCGTAGATGATCACCTGTTCCGCCATCATGACACCTCCATCTTAATAATCTGTCAGGTGGGAAAGACCTCTCTCTCCAACCAGAATGATCCTTGTATGTGCAAGCCGGAGTGAGATGACCTTTGCCGTTGCCTGCATGACCTTATAGCCCAGTTCACAATCCCTATCCATAAGATTTCTCAATTTTGCGGCATCAAAGGCAATCAGTTTTGTATGATCGATGCATAGGGCACCCAGGGTATAGAGATAGGGATCGACGACGGAAGACCAGCCCATGGATTCCCCTTTGGTGATAATATCCACGGTGATCTGCATGGGTGGCTGGTGCGGTCCCATGTTGTTATCCATGACCATAACCATCTTGCCTTCCTTACAGATAAAGAAACTTCTGGCCGGATCTCCCTTTTTATACAGTTGCGTCCCGGCCGGATAGGATTCCTCAGAAGCGATGGAGGCCATTTTCTTTAATTGGGCATCCGTGAAGCCTTTAAAAAAAATATAATTCTTTAGTACGTTTGCTGAGACCATATTCCGTTCCCTCCTTTTTTTTGCATGTCCTTTTGGATGATGGGAGACCTTTTTACGATTTGCTGTCGTCGGAAATATAACAGGCTTTGCAAGGGATTGCCATAAAAAATAGATTTCAAAGAGCATAAAATTATTGCCCAAACAGAAAAAATCGCTTAGTATCTACTTTCAAGGAAATGAGCGGATGAAAACAAGATCTTATTTAATCTTACTGATGCTGTGGCTTTTTCTGTTATCAGGATGTTTCAGTTCTCATGAAACCATCCGGGATATTCGGGAACTGAAACAGGATCATGCCTTCTATCTCGGCCGGATGACCCCGGATGCCCTGATGCTCGACCCGGCGGAACAGAAGCGCATAGATCAGAATTACAACACTATTTATTTTTCTCCCTGGCATCGGGAGAAGCCTGCCTACAGCCTGGCCGATATCGCTGAGGAATTTGAAAAATATAGTCAGAACAGGGGCTATGGGGAAAATGGCCGAAAACATACCAGAAAATGGATGAAAAAACTGACCGGCAACGCCCGCCTCAACCATTATCCCAGCGAAAGCATTCCGGCAATCACAATCCGCCATTCCAATCTGAGGGCTCTTCCGACCTACAGGCCTCACTTTAACAGTTTCAAAAGGGGAGGATCGGGATATCCCTTTGACAACCTTCAGGTGTCTGCTGTAACGGTCAATACCCCGATCATGATATCTCATGTCACCCGGGACAGGACGTGGGTTATGGCCGAGACGGCTTACTATTTTGGGTGGATGCCGGCGAAGGATGTGGCCTTTGTAGATACCGATTTTATGAAAAGCTGGGAGAGCCATCCATATGCAGTGGTGATTAAGGATAAAACGCCCCTTTATGACGGACAGGGCCTTTTTCTCTTTAAGGCGCCTCTGGGCGCCTTATTTCCGAAGGTGAGAGATGAGGAAAGGAGCATGGAAATCCTGACTGCTGTAGCCAACGAGAGCCGGAGGGCGGTTTTAAAGAAGGTTGCGGTTTCGAAAGAAACGGTAGTATCGAAACCTCTTAAAATGACAACCATGAATATGGCCAGTGTCGCCAATGAATTGATTAATGAACCTTATGGATGGGGAGGCCTCCATGGTAACCGTGATTGTTCGGCCATGATCAGGGATTTGTTTGCGCCCTTTGGCCTTTGGCTGCCCAGAAATTCAGCACAGCAGGCACAAAATGTAGGGACCTTCATCGATCTGAGTGCCCTGACTCCGGAAGAAAAGGGCAAGGCGATTATGACGCAGGGGATTCCCTACCTGACGCTGCTGTGGCGTCGGGGTCACATCATGCTGTACATCGGTACCTATCAGGGTGAGCCTCTGGTTTTTCACAACATGTGGGGCATCAGCACGAGGAATCTCTTCGGCAGAAAAGGCAAGGTTATTGTAGGTCACGCGGCGATCACAACCCTTCATCCGGGCCGTGAACTGTTCAATTATGATGTGGCCTCTGCCGATCTCACGAGGAACATTATCGGCATGACCCTGCTGGTTAAACCCGCCAGCTTAGCTGATGCGCCCGGGTTATGATTTATCCGGCTGTCTTTTATGCACCTTCACATGCGGGCGCCTTAGTTTATTTGAATGGTGATAACATTGACGGCATGCTAAAAAGGGTTCATGCAAGCGGCGGCAAAACGCTCATGCCCCAAATGGGCATTGGCGCCTATGGTTTCATCGCGCATTTCGAAGATAGCGAAGGAAACCGGGTCGCCCTGCACTCAAATGAATAGCCGGTGGAAGCATCCCGGCGTTATAAGAAAATGATGAGAAATAAGCCCTATTTTTTAAAGACGCTACGCACAATGTCTTCTACCCGTCGGACGTTGGGAATGCCGTAGAACCCGGCCTTTCTGATGCGGGTCAGATCTTTTGCGGCATCCGTCGCTGAAGCTGCAAAGATGAGATCCCCCGCACCGTTTCGTCGCTCGACCCGTTTGATCGCACCGATATCTTCGGCCGCATAGGAATCGACATACATCCTTTTCCCTGTTGTGATCATCAAACAACGCTGGTCTGTAACCGCGTAAACAGTCCGGGTTGCTCGCCGGTATGCCCAGTAGGGAAGGGCCAGCAGGGTGAGACCGATCAAGACGAAGGGAAGCCCGAAAAAAGGGAACAGGCTGAAGTAGTTCGAAGGATCAAAGGAGGGCAGCTTGAAACCCGAGGCCGTCGCTATCCAGAAGAGAGCAAAAGCGGTCCAGGGAATGGCAAAAATAAAAATGGGTAATGTTTGCAAAGCGATGCGCCGGGGATCGGGCTGACCGGACCAGAGGAGACTCTCTCCTGTCCGGACTACGGATTGGGCGATACGCTGCACTTCAACATTCATTTCGTAATCCATCGTCTGTTTTATCCTTACTATGAGCCCGCAAACAGCGTCTTCAACGGGTCATCGATCGCCTGGTACTGCCGTGACCGAATGCGGCCCTCCTGATCAATCAGGATCATCGTGGGAACACCGACAATACTGTAAGCTTCGGCAACACGACCTGTTTCATCCAGCAGCACCTTGTAGGGGAGCTGAAATTTCTCTTTGAAGCGAGACACCTTGTCCTGAGATTCCTGAATGTCGATATTGGCGATCACCAGCCCCCGGCTTGTATAAATCTCGTGAATTTTTTTATAGTGGGGAATTTCCGAACGGCAGGTCGGGCACCAGGTGGTGCTGAAAATGAGTAGAACCGGTTTTCCCTGCTGCTCACTCAATAGAAATTTCTGGTTGTTCAAATCTTTCAACATAAAGTCCCGTGCCTTGCCTTCGACGGTTTTTAAAGATACCGGCGATTGCGATGTTTCAGAACAGGACAGAATAATCCAAAAAATCAAAAAGATAACGCCCAGACACCGGAAATCGAAGATTTTCTCTTTTTTCACAATACCCCTCTTCATCCCCATAAGACCCCGGATTGAATGAGAAAATATTCTCCCGCCCCGATCAGGATCCAGCCAAAAAGATGAGTGATTCTGACCATCCACGGGCCCGATCTGGGCAGATTGGCCAGCAGACCGGCAAATGTCCCAAGAATGATAAGAAATGTCCCCAAACCGAAGGCAAAAACAAACAAAAGGGTCGCGGCAAAAAACAAATTCTGCTGGGTCGCCACGTAACCCAGAAGGACTGCCAGAACCGGTGCTGTGCAGGGACCCATCACCAGACCCGATGCCATACCGATGAGAAAACTGCTGATGATCCCCTTCGTTTTTTCTCTGGGTTGCATCCTTGCGATAGACTGCGGCGTTCGCCAGGGCAGGACATACGCATCGAGCATGGCCAGACCCATGAGGATACAGATATTGGCCATGATGATATAGGTCCAGGGGTTTGTCTGGATCTGGCCGAATAACTTGCCCGATAAAGCAGCTATCGCTCCCAGAGCGGTATAGGTGATGGACATGCCGAGGACATAGATAATGGAAAGTACGAATCCCTTCCGTTTTGATCCGCTGCTGTGGGCGCCGATAAAGGCGATGGTGATGGGCGCAACGGGGTAGACACAAGGCGTAAAGCTGACAAGGACGCCACCAAGATAGACGGCAACATAAGCCAGAGGCGATGAGCCCTGGAGATAGGTGGAGAGTTCTTGAATAAAATAATCGATCATCGCAATCCGTCGCTATCGGTCCCTGTCTTTACCTTTGGAGGGTGTTTGTGAAATTTTTTCAACCACTTCTGCCCCAGAAAATAACCAAGGGCGAGAATGACGAGGCTGACCGCCGTAATAATGAAAAAGGCCTGATCCTGCTGGTTACGGACACAGTCACCCTGAATGGACAATAGCAATGTTCCCAGCAGTCGGCCAATGGTGGAGATGATCAGAAAGGTCCTCGTTTTCAAATGACTTAAACCAAGGACATAGCAGAGGGCATCTTTAGGAAAGCCGGGAATCAGGAACAAAAGAAAAGCCACGAAAGGGCCTTGATGGCTCATGAGATGGTCGTATTTCTTAATCACTTTCCGGCTGACGAATTTTTCCACAAAGGGAAGGCCGAATATCTTGGAGAGGCCGAAAGCCAGCCAGGAACCGATGGTCAACCCAATGGTGGAATAGAGTGTGCCCAGGATAATGCCGTAAACGTAGCCGCCGATAAAACCGGTGACCTCCCCGGGGATAGGTGCGATAAGCACTTGGAGAATCTGAAGGCCGATAAAAACAACAACAGAAAGGGGACCGAAGGAATCGAGGAAACGAATTATCTTTGTACGATCGGAAAAGAAGCTGTAGAGGTCATAATGCCAGAAAAGGAAAACACCGGCAACCATGACCAGAAGAAAAACAATCAACTTCAGAATGACTTTTCTGTTCATCAACCCGCATCTTTTCGTTTTTTATTGATATGGATAGCATCGTGACTATCACAAAAAGAGGATTTAATGAAGCAGATAAACGGCGGGCAAAAAAATGGGGCACGATATGGTACTTCGTGCCCCTGTGCGAAATGACTTGATGTCTGGTTATTTTTTGTCTGCCGGTGCCGGTGCTGCTTCTTTTTCTTTCATTTCTTTCTTTTCGGCTTTCTTGGCTTTCTTCACCGCTTTCTTCGCCGCTTTCTTTTTCTTTACGTCTTTCTTTACGTCTTTCTTCTCTTCCACCTTAGCAGGGGCGGCGGCGGCATCCTTGGCGGGAGCTACCGGGGCTGCCGTCTGTGCAAAAACGGATGTCGTGAAAAGGAAAACCAAACCGATGACTAACAATGCTAAACGTTTCATTTTGAACTACCTCCTAAAAGTTTTTTGATTTTGTCATTCATATCTGCAATCCGCGTACCATAATGTTATTTATAGGGTAATCATCAATTAAACATATGATATCATTAAATAATATAAAATTTTTGCTCCTCGGGCAGTGTCTGTTTCATCCGAAAGATCAGGATAAATGGGGTATTCCTCCCCATCCGGTGGGGATTTTTTCATCTTTATGGTTCTTCGCCTTCCATGCGGGTGCCAGGGTTTTGCGCAAAAAAATGGTGCCGAAGCCGGGATTTGAACCCGGACAGGCATACACCCACTAGACCCTGAACCTAGCGCGTCTACCAATTCCGCCACTTCGGCAACCTGCGCGCTATCTATAACGATCAGTTTAACCTTGTC
>Ga0208495_1000053_pt1 | contig 71986 bp, 79 predicted proteins | sample CryBogmetaGMA14M_FD_184551 | JGI IMG/M metagenome (GOLD analysis project Ga0208495, IMG submission 184551) | Freshwater microbial communities from Crystal Bog, Wisconsin, USA - MA14M (SPAdes) | ecosystem: Environmental > Aquatic > Freshwater > Lake | place: Crystal Bog, Wisconsin, USA...
CCTGCAGGGAGCAGTCGCCAGGTGGGAGCTTTGCTCATTTAACAATCTGTGCCGCGATAAGTATAAAAGGTTGGCAATAAACTGGCAGTTTGCGCATACGGAACTTCCGGAAAAGTCGCTCATGGAAGAGCTAAGCCTCATCGCTAAAAGCATAGTAGCACCGTCGATTGTCTGCTGGAGCGGATCAACAAGGCTTAGTGAGACTCAAATACTATAACTGAAAGGAAGAGTGTCATGACTATAAGAAAAAGTTTTACTGAAGCGGAGATTAAGGCTTTTGCGCCTGCTGAGAAACTTGGAATTATTGCAACGGTAACGCCGGAAGGGTTGCCTCACATGACGCTTCTGACATCTGTCATGACGGCAAAACCAGATCAGCTAATCGTTGGAGAATTCTGTCAGGGTAAAAGTAAAGAGTATATGCAGCGCACCGCAAAAATCGGCTTTGCCATCCTGACGCTGGATAAAAAACTCTGGCGCGGCAAGGCGCTCTGGACTCATTCAAAGAAAGAAGGCCCGGAATATGAGATATACAACAACCAGCCCATGTTTCGGTACAATACATATTTTGGCATCAATACGGTGCATTATTTCGATCTGAAAGAAACCACCGACGGAAGTTCGCTGCCGCTTGCCTCCGTTGTCAAATCGGCACTGCTGACGAAGATGGCCAAGGGCAGCGCCGCCAAAGGCAATTCTGAAAAGGCACTTTCACATTTTGGAGAAAAATTATTCAATGGGCTTGATTCTCTAAAATTTTTATCATTTATCGGAGATGATGGCTTTCCTGTAATCATTCCTGCTATCCAATGTCAGGCAGCAGATAGCAGCCGTCTGGCGTTTCATCCGGGCGCTTTCGGTACCGAGCTTAACATGCTCAAACAGGGCATGACACTAGCCATTTTTTGTCTGACCATGCAGATGGAGGATGTTCTGGTGCGCGGGATCTTTAATGGGTATTCCCGTTATCGGGGTGTCAATCTGGGCACTCTGGATATTGATTGGGTATATAACTCCATGCCTCCCAATCACGGCCAAATCTATCCGCCAGTGCCCCTGAAGCGTGTAGTCAACTTTAGTGAGCCAAGCTGAAAACGAATGAAATGAAGTTTGAAGCGTAAGGCGAACTATCCCCGCAGCGAAGCACCCTGAATAACCTAAAGGTCACCGTGGGGGCATCTACGACGCAGTGGGATTAAAGGATAAAATGATATGGCCAAAAACAATAAAACAACCGGCATCAAAAGCTGGCCGGAAGATGATCGGCCCCGTGAAAAGCTGCTCAAACGCGGCGCAGGCGCGCTGAGTAATTCGGAGCTTCTGGCGATACTCCTGCGCACGGGTGTGGAAGGTAACAGCGCCATTGATCTGGCACGCCAGATGCTCGATAAGTTCGGCACCTTTCGCAACATGATCCATACCGATATGCGCCAGTGGAAAGAATTCAAAGGTCTGGGCCCCGCCAAAGTCGCTCAAATTCAGGCAGCTCTCGAAATCGGGCGACGGTTCCGTGACGTAGAAGTTAATGGCCCAAAGCCAAAGGTCGCCGCCGCGAAGGATGTTGTCAATATTCTCATGCCGCAGATGCGCGACCTTAAGACAGAAGTCTTTAAAGTTGTCTATCTCAACAGCAACAACCGAATTATCGATATCAGCGACGCTGCCACAGGCACGGTCAACCAGGCCATGCCCATTGTACGGGAGATCATTCATGCAGCCCTGCAAAAATTCGCAGCGGCAATCATCTGCGTGCACAATCACCCCAGCGCCAATATTGCACCCAGCCCGGAAGATAAAAAATTCACGCAGGAATTATCCGCTGCCGGAAAGCTCATGGGCATCAAGGTGCTCGACCATATCATCATCGGTGATGGCAACCACTTTAGCTTTGCAGATGAAGGTATAATGGTGTAAGTATGATCATGGATGAAGTAGAGTCGCGACAATAAATAATCGACAAAAAACTTTAAGCTAAAAGGAGGCCGTCAATGTCAGCAAGAATAAAAAAAGTAATTCTAATAATATTAGGGATAGTTTTTGTTATAATCATAACCGGCTCGTTATCATTTTACATATTCTTCCGATTGCCGGTTCCGGATTACAACGGCACAATTAAAATCTCCGGGCTCAAAAGTGAAGTTGAGGTTAGAACCGATGATCATGGAATTCCACATATCTTCGCCAAAAATGACGAAGACCTTTTTTTCGCACAGGGATACATAACCGCAAGGGAAAGAATGTTCCAGATGGATTTAACACGCCTTGCGGGAAGAGGTGAACTTTCCACCCTGTTCGGTGATAAAACAATTAAGACAGATAAGTATTTTAAAACACTAGGATTCTATAGAGCCGCTGAAGATGAATATAAAAACCTTTCGCCAGAGACAAAACTAGCAGTTGATTCCTATACCCGCGGGGTCAATGAATATATATCAACGGTCAAACATTTTCCGAGGGAGTACATTATACTCGGATCAAAACCTCAGCCATGGAAACCAGCTGACAGTCTTGTCGGAGCGCTCCTCATGTCGTACAGGCTTAACGCCCCGAGAGCAATAAAACCACTTCTGCATCAAATAAATGTTAACGCAGGGCCGGAAATTCTGAAAAAACTTCTTCCATGGATACCGGAATCAGCTCCAATGATTTCGGAAACAAAAGATATGCCGGCATTATCAACGAATTTTAATCTGGAAAAAAGCGGGCTTGAAAAAATTGATGTTACTACTGTTGAAGATTTTTACAGCCCAATACCTCTCAGGATGAGGGCAAGCAACTGGATGATTTTTTCGGGATCGCGCACCACAACAGGCAAGCCTGTTTTTACGGGAAGCCCTGACCTCGAAGCAGCCATACCATCTCTATTTTATTTAATGCATTTGAAGAACGAAAATTATGATGTCATCGGAGGCTCAATTCCCGGACTTCCAGGTGTTCACGCCATTGGTTTCAACGGTAAAATCGCGTGGAGCATCACAGTTGGGAACGGTGATAACACGGATTTCTTTACAGAAAAAATAAACCCGCAAAATCCGGATCAGTATCTCACGGAAAACGGGTACAGAAATTTTACCATCATAAATGATATTATAAAAATAAAATCCGGGAAAAAATTAATTGAAGAAAAAATTAAAGTTAAAATTTCAAGGCACGGGCCGGTGATATCAGAAGTTATGCAGGGGATGCCTGAAAATTGCACTATGCTCTGGCCCGGTCTTATGGGGAAAGACGGCACAATGGACGGCCTGCTTACTCTTAACAGGGCAAAAAATTTCAGGGAATTCAGGAAATCTCTCGGGATGGTCAGAGGTGCGAGTGTTCATATCGGTTATGCCGATATCGATGGAAATATTGGATATCAGTATATGACAACATTGCCAATAAGGAAATCGGGAGAAAATCCGATACCCGTTCCCGGAGAAACCGGCAAGTATGACTGGACTGGGTTTGTTCCGTATGAAAAACATCCTTACGCGTATAATCCCAAAAAAGGATATCTCGGATCTTTCAACCAGATGCCTCTCAAAGCAGATTATTACGGAACAGCTTATTTTCTTTTTGAACGGCCTTACAGATTTGAAGAGATGGTTAAAGCAAAGGATAAATTCAGCGTTAAAGAAATCGCAGATATGCAGAATGATACAGGATCACACGCGGCAAAAAGATTCATTCCATTAATATCAAAAGCGTGTTCAAAAGATGATTCCTTGAAACCATATATCAGCATGCTTGAAAAATGGGATCGGTTTATAAGCATCGAAAGCCATGAAGCAACACTCTTCAATTCATTTATAAATCATTTAATTCAGAATACATTCGAAGACCAGTTAGGAAAAAACGTGGTTGAAGAATTTAATAAGGATCTCCATGTTTCGATACCTCTGCAATGGATGATTCGTTATTCCAGCGATCCGCAAAACTTTTTCTGGGACGATGTTAAAACCGGGAAAAAGGAAACCATGGATGACATGATTCAAAAAAGTATGAAGGATGCAGTGGCTGAACTTAGAGGCAAATACGGCGATGACTTGAAAAAGTGGGCATGGGGAAGCGTTCATAAATCGATGATCAAGCATCCTCTTGGAAGCGTACTCCCTTTTCTTAACCTCGGGCCATATCCATACGCAGGAGATGATTTTACGATACACGCAGGGTGGTGGAATCGCGAAAATCCGTATGAAATGATAAGCGGAGCTGCAGTTCGGATTGTGGTTGATATGTCCGATCTTTCAACAATGACGCTTATGAGCCCTCCGGGGCAGTCCGGCCATTTCCTGAGCCCTCATTACGGAGACCTTGCTGAAACATGGTCTAAGGGAGGACAGGTGCCGGCCAACTATACATCAGCAATGAGTTTAAAGAATATTTTAAAACTGCAACCAGTGAAATAATTATTTATTGTGAAACTCCAATTCCGCAAGTAAATAAACCCGGCGAATGCCGGGCGCAGCGGAATTGGTAAGTTGAACAATCCCGCGCAGCGGAGGGTATAATACCCCGCAGCTTGCTGCGGAATCTGTTTCCAAAGCTTGCTTTGGGGTTCATACCCGTGATTGGTGATACGCCAATAGTAGCAACTGCATGATTTCTCATGCAGAGTGAAAGGATAAACCGCTTTTCACAGTGCGGCTAAAAAGAGCAAGGAACATGAATATGTACAGCAAAATAGTGAAAGACATCACTGAAAATACCACCCGCGACAATCACGCAAGCTGCACGGCGGCCGTTGTCACAAAGGGCAGGTTCTGTTTACTGCTGCCGCTGATTCTGATGATGATCCTCCTTGCTTCCTGCACGGTGACAGCAGAAGACCTTACCTGTAGTAGCCTTCCCAGTCTGATGGAAGCATTCCACGCCAACCACTATGCGATGAAGAGCACCACCTCAGAGATCAGGATGCACGCTGTTGACCAGATGATCAAGCGCCTTGATCCCTCAAAAACGCTGCTGTACGAGTCCGATTTGGAGAAGCTCAAAGATCTCCTGCTGGACCTTTTCGTCAGAGCGGAAAAGGGCAACTGCACCTCGCTCATACCGGTTTATGACCTGCTCGTTGTGCGAGTGCGGGAGAACGAGGCCATCGTCAAAAAGATTCTGGGGCCGGACTTCCGGTTGGACATGATGGCGGAGCTGAATATCAACGTAGAAAAACGCCCCTATCCGAAGACGACGGCGGAAAAGCAGGGGATACTGAAAAAGATCGTGCAATTTCAGATAGAAAACTCACTGCTCACCGGCATTGACCTGGCAACAGCCAAAACTAAGCAGATACACCGCTATGAGTTACAGACGATGAGGGTGGTCGAGCAAAATCCCGCACAGCTCATTGCTACCGCTGCCGAGGCCTTTGCCGAGGCCCTGGATCCGCACACGAGTTACCTAACCCCAAAAAACCTCGAGGATCTGCAGATTGCGATGAAGCTTTCCCTGGAGGGAATCGGAGCCCTTCTGAGCAGCGACACCGGCTTTACCATCATTGAAGAGTTGGTTCCGGGGGGCGGTGCCGAGAAAACTGGTCTGCTGAAGCCAAAGGACAAAATTATCGCCGTGGCTCAAGAAGGGGAAAAGCCCGTTGACGTCATTGACATGGATCTGCGCGATGTCATCAGCATGATCCGCGGCAAAAAAGGTACACGGGTAACCCTGACAATCCTGCGGCAGGCCCAGCGCAAGGAGCGCTTTAATGTCACCATCATGCGCGACACGATCGACGTGAAGGAGCAGGAGGCGAAGATCACCTACGAGATTCGGAAAGTTAAAGGCAGGCAGTACCGCTTCGGTGTAATCGATCTTCCTTCCTTCTACGGCGGCGAGAAGGGCGGCAAGTCCAGTTACGAAGACGTAAAAAGACTTCTTGCTGAGGCCAGGCGGCAGCAGGTGGACGGCATCGTTCTGAACCTGTCGCGCAATGGCGGTGGGCTGCTTGAGGAGGCGGTGCGCCTTGCCGGCCTTTTCATCGGCAATGGTGGAATAGTAGCAGTTAAGGATAGCCGGGGTCGGGAGACGATTCTTGCCAATGGTTTGGCCGCACAGGGGAAAGAAGGCGATAAGCGCAGCATCAATGCGGTCCCCGCGGAGGATCCACAGGCACTCTACATGGGCCCCCTTGTCATTCTGACGAACAGAATGAGTGCCTCGGCAAGCGAAATAGTTGCGGGGGCATTGCAAGACTACCATCGCGCGGTGATCGTCGGGTCGGACCATACCTTCGGCAAGGGTTCCGTGCAGTCACTAATGCCACTGCCTTTGGAGCTCGGCGCAATGAAGGTCACAACGGCGTTGTACTTCCTGCCCGGCGGCAAATCAACGCAGAAGACGGGCGTGGTGGCGGATGTCAGGCTGCCTGGCTGGTTTGTACTAGAAGATATCGGTGAAGCGGCGCTGGACTATCCGCTGCCAGCTCAGGCAATCGAGCCTTTCTTGGGCGTGTGGGAGAAAGCTGCGCCGCAATGGAAGCTTGTTGATGAGGCACTGGTCGCAAAGCTTATATCCAAGTCGCAGGGCCGGATTGCGAAAGACGCAAAGTTTGCCAAAATCATCAAAGACAACAAAGAAGCCGCGGACAAGAAGGGCATTATCCAGATTGATGATTTACGCAAGACGCAGAAAGAGGAAGGCGACGAAGAGAAAGAAACACGTTCCGAACAAAGGCAAAAGATCCGGGAGCAGTACGCGCCTTTTGTAAGCGAGAGCATCAACATCCTACTTGATGTAGTGACACTCACTGATAATTGAGACCCAAGCTTCAGAAACATAGTGTACCCTAAAGGGCATCTGCGACACTGAAGGTTGCTGGTCGTAATGAGACTAAAACTTCAAAAGCAAAGCGCATTGGAGTTTTTTAAGTCGAATTATCCAATAGCCAAAGCTATTGGAAACTATCCCGAAGCGAAGCGTAACGGGATGATAACGCCGGGGTGCAGTTCTGCCATGACATCAAACAAGGCCTGAAGAATTCTACGATTATTTAAGATTATAATCGGGAGACTGACAGGAGTAGCAGCTATGGAATGGACCAACGAATTTAGAGATGAAATGCGGCAAAGGCAATTAGCGCGATTCCGGTATACTTTGATCGCGCTTTTAGTCGGCAGCTTTATCATGGCTTTGATACTGGGCTATAACTGGCTTACAAGGGGAATATTCCCGGATATTTTTCTTATCATGCTTATTACCGCGCTATCTCCAATCCCTTTTGTAATAGTGTTCAAATATTTATTAAGATATGATTTTCTGGTAAGGCCGGTTGCGTTAATAGCTTTGTGTTTGGATATAATTATCCTTCCTTTTTTTGTTTACCTCTTCGGCATGTTCAATAACGGCGCAACCCTCTTCTTTCCCATGATCGTAGTGCTTTACAGCGTTTATATTAATTCCAGATTTGCAACCCGGCTATTCTTCGGGAATCAGGTTGTTTTTATTGCTCTCGGGCTGCTTGCATTCAATAGAAGTATTCCATACGCGCCGGCTTACATGAGAAATGCAGAGCTATACAATGCTGTATATTTGCCATTTCTCGACTGTCTAACGCTGTTCGATTTCTTCCTGGGCCATCTCATCCTTTTCTTAATTGTCGGGGGTACTTTGATAGCTACAAACCTTGTTGTGAACAAAATGAAACAACGTGAAAGGGAATTGGCGGTTACAAATAAACAAATATCTGTGTTGAGTAATAAACTAAAAGTATTTCTTCCCCAGCAGTTTGTCAAATCACTGGAAAACGCCGATGCAGATTCCGCACCTGATTATGAGCGCCGCAAGCTGACCATCTTCTTTTCGGATGTTAAGGGTTTCACAGCCTGGACCGACAAGCTGGAGCCGGAGGATATTCGTGAATTATTGAATCAGTATCTTTCGGAAATGAGTAGCATTGCGCGCAAGTGGGGTGGCACTATTGATAAGTTTATCGGCGATGCAATAATGATTTTCTTCGGCGCCCCGGAGTTTAGTTCCGATAAAGACCATGCTGTCCGTTGTGTAAAAATGGCAATGGAAATGCAGGAGAAGATGAAGGAACTTCGTCTGGAATGGGCGGATTTGGGCTTTGACGAATCTCTGCATATACGAATTGGAATAAATACCGGTTACGCGACTGTAGGCATCTTCGGCAGCGCGGATCGGCTTAACTATACAATTCTCGGCAGCTCTGTAAATCTGGCGTCCAGAATAGAAATTGCCTGCCAACCAGATCAAATCACCATCAGTCATGTTACCTATTCACTGATCAAAAACGAAATCGAATGCGAACCGAAAGGAACGGTCGAAGTTAAAGGTGTCAGTGAGCCTGTAAAGATTTACGAAGTAAGGGAAGTTAAGATATGAGCTTGTCAAGCAGGGTAATATCTTTTTTAAAAATGAGCAGCAAATCGTCAACTCACTTTTTGTAACCAGATAATAAAGTATTTAAAAGTTGCATTGTTTTTTAGAAGTTGTAATATCTACCTAATTAATAAGAATAAATAAATATCTACTGGAAGCAGGAATACTTATATTTAAAAATTTGAGTCAGGACGAGAACGTAGAGATGTTTTATGCCCGTAAAAAAAGTTAATATTACAACAAATGATGTTATAGAACTGCCTTGCAGGCCAATATTAAAATGGGCTGGTGGCAAATCTCAGATTTTGGGGGAATTACTTCCGAAGGTTCCCCCAAAGTATGGGCGTTACATTGAAGTATTTTTCGGTGGTGGTGCAATGTTCTTCGCCCTTCGTCCTAAACATGCGATTATTGCTGACAGCAACCCCGAGCTGGTTAATCTATACAAAACCGTAGCATCTGATGTTGACGATGTAATAGAGCAGCTTCGCCGTTATAAAAATACCGAAGAAATGTTTTATGCTGTTCGTGCGTTGGACTGGACTAAACTATCCAGTATAAAATCAGCGGCACGTACAATATTCTTAAATAGAACGTGTTTTAACGGCCTGTATCGGGTTAATAAATCGGGACAATTTAATGTGCCATATGGATGGTATAAAAACCCTAAAATTATTGACGCAGAATCCTTAAAGGCGGCCTCAGCAATACTCCACAATACTACGATAATTTGTGGTGACTACAAGACAGTATTAAGAGAAAATGCTCAGCCAGGTGACTTCATTTATCTCGACCCACCCTATCTCCCGGTGTCTGAGTATGCCGATTTCAAGCGGTACACAAAAGAGCAGTTTTATGAAGAGGATCATGTTGAACTTGCCACTGAAGTTAACCGGCTTCATGAACTGGGTTGCCATATTATTCTAACAAATTCTAATCACCCTTTGGTGCATGAGCAGTACTACAAATTTAATATCAAAGTTGTGCAAACAAAGCGTTATATCTCATGCGTTGGGAAAGGCCGTACAGGCGAGGATGTAATTATCACCATCCCACCCAAGCCTCGGTTCAATCTTCAATTAGTTTCCTCGCCGTTGCCACAGCAGGCAATGAAATATCCATCGACCCGTTTCATGGGTTCAAAAAGCAAGCTGCTTACTAAAATATGGGCGGTTGCTTCACAATTTGAATATGAAACCGCCATAGACTTGTTTTCAGGTTCTGGTGTGGTTGGCTATATGTTTAAATCCCAAGGTAAGGCCGTAGTGAGTAATGACTATATGGTCATGTCAGCCACCTTTGCCAAAGCGATGATTGAGAATAACAAAATAACCTTATCACAGGATGAGGCTTTGAAGTTGCTGGAGCCGAAAAAGCCAGTAGCACGTTTTGTGGCAGCCAAATTTAAAGGATTATATTTTAGCGACGAGGATAATCGTTTGATAGATATTTTACGAGTAAACATAAAGACCATAAAGAATCCGTATAAACGAGCTATTGCCATGTCGGCTTTGATTCGGACATGTATAAAGAAACGTCCTCGCGGTATTTTTACTTATATAGGCCATCGTTATGACGACGGCCGTAATGACCTTTTAATGACGTTTCGAGCTCAGTTTCTTAAGGCCGTTGATACATTAAATTCAGCCGTGTTTGACAACGGAAAGAAAAATAAGGCACGGCATGGTAATGCAATGACATTGCAGAACCACGAATCTGTTTTGGTATATATCGATCCACCCTATTATTCGCCCCTGTCTGATAACGAGTATGTGCGGCGATATCACTTTGTTGAAGGCTTAGCACGTGACTGGCAGGGTGTGGAGATTCAGGAACACACTATCACTAAGAAATTCAAATCATACCCGACGCCATTTTCTTCACGCAAAGGTGCGGCGGAAGCTTTCGATATGCTATTTAAGCGGTTCCGTAGTAGCGTGCTTGTGGTTTCCTACTCGTCCAACAGTCAGCCGACTTTAGACGAAATGGTTACCATCATAGCAAAACACAAGAAACATGTTGAAGTCGTTCCAATCGATTATAAGTATTCCTTCGGTAATCAAGGGCACAAAGTAGGTAATAACAAAAACGAAGTTCAGGAATATATTTTTGTAGGTTATTAAGAGGGAAAGTAAATGCTAGATACCTGCGGTCAAGAAAATATGTGCGAATCCGGCCAGACAGTGGAGAGTGAGTCAATTACCAACAAGGAAAAAAATAAAGTATGAGGCCGTGGCATTTAGGGAATACAACTGTTCGTAGCCCTTTCCGGTTGCGTGATGGTTTGGTAGCTCTGTCTACGTCACCACTGCAAGGCAACTTGAGGGGGCGGGATCAGGAAATCGCCTTACGCCGTTTGTTGGGTGAGCATGGCATTGTTGAACTTGGCGATGATGTAACCTATAGCGTGGGGCGCAAGTGGCGTTCTGCCATGAATAAGCTTGGTTTTCTTTACCCGGAAGTGCCGCCTGCCTCTGGCATTCCACAAAGTGAGATCGGACCCATCGATATGATTACGCCGAACGGCTGGCGGCTGATTCGTGCCGACACTGTACCGGCAATGCAAGAGTGTTTCTTACGGGCACTGGCTGCGCATTACATTCCTTCCACGGTGGAACGGAATTTCGATTTTTCGGTGTTCTCGCCGCTACGGCACACGCTGGCCGTCATGCTGGAGCTTGAGAAGCAAACAGGGGAAAGTCGTCTTAACTTTGTTGAAATGGCGCTCGTTGTGCAACTCACCAGCAGCGACGATGCGCTTGCTGACATTGTTTCGCAAGTGTTGGCGTTGCGGGAGCGTCGGCTTGCTGCACCCAACAAGCGCAATTTTGATCGACAGGAGCGCGAATCCGCCGCCGTGCTACACAAATATGTGGCCAGCACATTTAACGACTACGCAGATGCCAATCTACGCTATCTCAAAGCGACAGGGCTTGTGCAAAGTAAGGGCCGTGGACTCTCGCTGGTATCGGAGAAACACGTTTTCGTTGAGAAGCTGATTCAGGATACAGAGATTCCCGATTCTGATCGCTCTTACTTCGTCACCTTGTGTAATGGTGCAATGCTACCGACTGACAACAAGGATTCTGCGCTGGCCGTTCTGGATGACCTCTTGCAGCAACTTAACAAGCGCGGAATTCCATATGATACGGCCGGCAAGCCGGCGAGCACCCCGGCAGATATAGCGATCATTCGCCATCAGATCGAGGGGATTTTGTCAGAGCGTAACGAAGAAGAATACGCAACCCGGCAAGCGTTGGAATGGGAAGAAATTGCTGCATACATGGAACTCATCATTAGCCGACGAGGTAAAAAGACTCTTTTGAATGGTGAGGAAATCGAAGTACCACAGGCTGAAGCACCAGCCTATTTTGAATGGGTGCTATGGCGTGCTTTTCTTGCCATCAACAGCTTGGCAAACAAACCGTATGAGGCAAGGCGCTTTAAGATTGACCAAGACTTTTTGCCTGTTGGTACTGCACCGGGTAATGGCCCTGATTTGATCTTTGAATTTGACGATTTCGTAATTGTGGTTGAAGTGACATTGACTGATAATTCACGGCAAGAAGCCGTCGAAGGTGAACCAGTGCGCAGGCATGTTGCGGAAGGTGTGTCTCGCTATGGGGCACAATCAGGCAAGCCTGTATATGGGCTATTTATCGCAAACCGCATCGATTCAAATACCGCAGAAACATTCCGAATCGGTGTTTGGTTCACTCGCGCTAATGAAAAGATGCTGTTAAACATTATTCCTATGACACTCGCACAGTTCAAAGCCTTCTTTGAAGCATTGTTCACGTCTGGCCGTGTTGAGGTTGGCTTGATACGAGAATTGCTTGATCTGTGTAGCGGTGTACGGCCAGTAAATGAAGCACCGGCATGGAAACGCGAGATCGAGCAAATCATCGAACAGCGAATCGCGCATTTATCACTTTGACTATTCATCAGATGATATTGCTAACAGAGTAATCGAGAGTCATCCGTAAAAATCGTGGATGGGTCGATTTAGATTCCTTATCAGTCCTGACTTTGCTATGGTGGGAAGTAATTAAAATCATGGGTATGAATACCAAAGCAGGCTTTGGAAACAGGTTACACGTAGCCACACTTAGTTTCTCAAGTGGGATAATTTCCAATAGCCTTTGGCTATTGGATAATTCGACTTACAAATTTCACTACACTGTGCTTGTGAAATTTGAGTCTCATTAAAAACAATCGCTAAGGGAGGAAAGGATTATGTCTAAAGCTTTAATGGAATATTTCAACAAACAACCCCGTCTTGGAGTGCTCAGCACAAGCAACAAAGAAGGAGAGGTCAATTCAGCCTATTTCGGATCGCCGCGCATGATTGACGAATCAACGATCATGGTGGCCCTGGGCAAAAATAAAACTTTAGCCAATCTTCAGGAAAATCCCAATGCCTGCTATATGATCATGGAGCCCGGTAAAAGTATATTTGAATGGAAAGGAGTTCGAATCTATCTGAAGATGACCAAGTGCGAAACATCGGGAAACAACGTTGATATGATGAAAAAAGCGATAAGAGAAAAGGCCGGAGAAGCAGCCAGCAAGATGATTCATGCGGCAATAACGTTTTCCGTTTCAAACATCAGACCCCTGGCCGATTTCGGTCAGGGGTGGGAGAAATCTATCTAATAAGCGGGGAGGAAGGAGATTACCATGAAAGATTTAAATTATATGACCATTGCTGAAGATGCCATCCGCAAAATCAAAAAAGGAGCTTTTTTAACCGTCAAGGCCGCTGGCGCAAATTCACTTACGATGAAATCATTGCTCGTGACAAAACAAGTTTAGATATCATCTGGCTCAAAGACAAGTCTCTGGCCGATCTTTGCAATCTGTCCGACCCGGATGTTTTGGCGGGTGACATCATCAAAAATCTGGAAGCGGCAGTCGAAAGTTTCAAAGAAATTATGGTGACGATTAATGGGAAATAACAATGATAAACGAGATGGAACCATTAAACAATAATGATAATCCAGAACCATCTTCTCCATTAAGCCGTGAAGATCTCTACAAGCTAGTCTGGACCGAACCAATGCTCAAAGTTGGAGCCAAGTATAAAGTTTCGTCAAGCTATATGGCCAGAGTTTGCCAACGTCTCAATGTTCCGAGGCCGGAGCGTGGATACTGGAACAAACTGACAGTTGGCAAGGCATCGCCGATACCACCACTGCCAGACGCACGACCAGAGGATGAAATGGTTTGGGCGCGCGATGGTCAAAATATTCGGATGCCAAGACCATTACCCAGTCCGCCTTCCGGAAAGCCAAGGCGAAAACCGCAATTGGCATCCATTCATTCAGATCAGCATTTTTTGATCAAAGGTGCAAAAGAGCTTTTTGAAGTCGGACGCTTTTCTCACGATGCCGGATACCTGAAACCAAATAAAAAATTATTGCCTGACTTGGTCGTCACTAAAATAGGCTTGGATAAAGCTCTGGCATTTGCGGATAGTTTGTTCCTCTTACTTGAAGAGTATGGTTATCGTGTTGTTTTCGCACCAAACGGGGAGCAATTGTGCAGGGCTGAAGTTGATGAACATGAGGCGCCACGGAAGAAGCATTACGGATATAATGATCTCTGGCATCCTTGGCGCTGTACAGTTGTATATATTGGTACCGTGGCAATTGGCCTGACAATTATCGAAATATCGGAAGAAGTCGAAGTCCGCTACGTCAATGGTAAATATATCCGTGAAAAGGATTACATCCCGCCCAAGCGGGGAAGGTATGAATCTGAACACACGTGGACAACAACAAAAGATTTTCCCACGGGTAGACTATGTTTACAAGCCTATTCGCCTTATCAAGGAACCAAGTGGGTTAAGCGTTGGCAAGAAACAAAGAATTCCGAACTAAGTACAAAAGTCAAAGGCATCGTCAAAGAATTGGGGCAGTCAGCCGTAGAAATTGCCCGGCTCGCAGAAGAAGCAGCGCGTCAAGCCGAGATTCAACGCCAAAAGTGGGAGGCCCAACACGAACAGTGGCTAAGGGAAGAAGCAGAACGAAAGGCTGCCAAGGCGCTGAAAGATAGCAAGGGGGAACTACTACAGATTATCGATGGCTGGGCTGCATCAAGCCGCCTTGAGAAGTTTTTTCAAGATGCTGAACGGAGAGTCGCTAACTTGAGTGATAACGAAAGAATCAGAATATTAGAGCGCCTTAAGCTCGCTCACAAATTAGTCGGAAGCATAGATGCCCTTGATCTTCTTAAGGCATGGAAGTCTCCCGATGAGAGATAAACCTCAATATGCCCAAGCCAGACTATTTCTCTTTTCTGACGCCCTTAAACGGATCGTGGTCGGCTTTTTGATCGATGAATTGGCCTGTAGTTGTGTCACGTTTAACCCAGCGATCATTGTGCGGATTGTGCGTCTGTGACCGGTCGGTGACCTGTCCATGCCGATGGTTATCTCCGTAAGGTGGATTTTTTGCCATAACCTTTTCCCTCCTTTATTAATAACTATTAAGACTCGGTTCTATTTAATTAATTTCATTTCGCTACAATTTTTGGCGGCCATAATCCTTCTCTTTCAACTCTCCTTTTTATTACATCAGCGGAAACGCCAAACGGCTTACAAAGCATTGGAGATATTCTTGATAAAACAGCATCGGGATCATTTTCTAAATAATCTAGCAGATTATTCTCTTTAATAGTGCTGGTAGCTTTTTCAATGGTTGTAACTAAATCTGAATAAGGCACTAGCAGTCTGCCGGCAAATTCGTTAGCCTGCCACTCAAAACTGCTATATTCATAATCAGGGCTGGTGAGGATAAAATTCTTCCAATCTACTAATGTGTGTATATCAAATACAGAAAATACCTCTTTATGCAAAAAAAAGTGACCCAACTCATGCGCAAAAGAAAAGCGTAGCCTACTGGCAAATTTTTCATTCATATAAGAATCATAGTCAACAGCGACGGCAGTTGAATCCATCATCAGATATGCATCCATATCGGTTGCAGAGAATAAACCATGTATAGGTTCAATACGCAACTTTAAGCGAAACGCTACAATCTTTTCTACATCTATTGGTAGCGTGCTTTCTCGCCAGTAAGTATTTCGAACTTTGTCAGCAATAGCCCATATATCTTCCTTGTCAATTCTTTTACACTTGTAATCGGAAGGGTCCAAAATTCAATCCTCTTTTTTGATCATATCTATTAGTTTGTCCAATTCTTCGGCTGTCGGTTTATCGCTCCTGATGGTGCGAAAGAACATGGGCAAGGCTTTTAAAATTTCCGCATCCGAACGAATATCATCGGGAATAATACCGGCATCGATGTTGGCCAGGTCTTTCATCTCTATCCAAGTGTCAGATCCAATTTTAATACCCAAAACACGTGCAATATTTTTTAATTTGTCGTCATCCTGTGGTGGTGCTAATAAGCCGCGTTCGATTTTGCTCCAGTTGCTGGCGTCCATCTCGGCTTGTTTACAGAACTCCCTGAGGGAAATTTCTTTTTTCATTCTTATTTCTTTAACAAACTCTCCATACATAAAGACCTCCTTATCTTTTTATAATTATTAAACCAGTTTAAAAATAACCTGTGGTAAAATATTAACCACGTGGTATTGCTATAACCACATGATTAGAAAGTCAAGTAATTATTTTAGGGCATGTGAATGCGGAAAGGTTGTACTGGCTGTTAAGTAGTGGAAAGTAATTAAAAAGAATAGTATATAATAAACAGGTTTGTTCTGTCGAATATCTTGCATCACACTTAAACTAAAAAGGAGATTATCATGAAAGATTTAAATTATATGAGCATTGCTGAAGATGCCATCAGCAAAATCAAAAAAGGGGCTTTCTTAACCGTCAAGGCCGCGGGCGCGCTCAACACCATGACAGTTGGCTGGGCTACTTTAGGATTCATCTGGCAAAAGCCTATCATGATGGTGGCTGTGCGCCCAACCCGGCACACCTTTAGTATTATAGAAAAGGCTCAGGATTTTACGGTGACAATACCTTCAGCCGATATGAGCAAAGCAATCGCTTTTTGCGGGACGAAATCAGGCAGGGATGTCGATAAGTTCAAGATGTGCAATCTGGAGATAGCGAACAGCCGCAATGTCATATCACCGATTATCAAAGTACCGGGGATTCATTATGAATGCAAAATAATTTACAAATCTGCCATGAATCATGTTCATCTGGATAAAGAATATGATAAGTCTCTCTATCCGCAAAAAGATTATCATACCCTTTACTTTGGCGAGATAGTGGCTTGTTACGAAACCGAGTAGTGGTGATGTTGAAAAACGCTTATTTGCTTTGTTGCGCTGCAAACCGCACCGCTCAACGTATATCCATATACGCCTCGCGGTTCGGTTTCTTGCGCGCCTTGCAGCTGAACATTTTTGAACATCACCCAAATGTGTGGTTTTTCAACGACAACTCAATCCGCCTTTAATAAGGGGGATTGAAAATAAAGGAGATGGATGAATGTCAAACATCAAGAATTATCCGAAGCACAAAAATAAGCTTATTAAGGCAGTAAGGGGGATGCTGGAGCATAGAGCCACCTGGCTATATCTCTTGCTTGATGAGGCCCAGAAGCGTGGTATAAACACTGAAGAATTTGCGAAAGCGGCTATTATGAGATGCGGGTGCTTTCAGGGTGAGCAGCTAACTGTCGATGCCGGCACTGGGAGTCTTAAAGGGCTGAAGAAAATACTTTTTACAATGCCCGCTAGAATGGTGTTTGAGATGAAGATATTGGCCTGTACTGATGATCAGTTGGATATAGACTTTCACTATTGTCCACTAGTAGCAGCATGGCAAGCACAAGGAGCTACAGATGAGCAGATTGCGAAGCTTTGTGATATAGCGATGCAAGGCGACAGGGGCATTGCCAGTTCCTTTGGCTGTGAGTTGGAATTGGGGGAGACCATTGCTAAAGGATATAGTAAGTGTGAGATCAGGTTTAAAAGATTAATATAAAGATTATAGAATCGAACATTAGAAAAATCGGCGACGTTAAAGGAGGTTACAATGGAATTAGCTGCAGCAATTAAGGGAAGAAGAAGTATTCGTAAATTCAAACAACAGGATGTGCCAAAGAGTATAATTACGGAAATTCTGGAGGAGGCGCGTTGGTCGCCATCATGGGGGAATACGCAGCCCTGGGATTTATATGTATTGACGGGCAAGGCACTGGCAAAGTTTAAGGAAATGAATCTGCGGCAAACGCTGGCCGGTGCGGCTGTCGCGTCCGATGTGCCCATGCTGGAGAATTGGCCTGCTGCCATGAAAGCAAGGTATGGAGAGTTGGGCAAAGTTGTTTTAAGTGTGCAGGACATAAAAAGAGAAGATAAGGAAGCACGGGATCAATATTATAAAAATATGGTTTCCGCCTTTGATGCCCCATGTCTTATTTTTGCCTGCATTTCCCGGGATAATCTTGTTGAATACCAGATGCTGGACATCGGCCTTATCACGCAGACGATCTGCCTTGCAGCTCACGGTAAAGGCCTTGGCACTTGTTTTCTGGCAGCAACCGCACGTTACTCCGCTGAAATTCGAAAGATAGCGCCAATTCCTGACGATAAAAAAATTGTTGTGGGTATAGCTCTGGGCTATCCCGATCCGTCATTCCCTCTCAATAATTTTGAACGGAACAGAGCGAAACTGGATGAATTTGTCCATTGGATGGAATAAATAGGAGATCATGATGAGCAAGTTTATTGACCTTTCTGTAGCAATTGAAAGCGGGCTGCCTTCCGACCCGCCGATGATGATTCCAAAGATCATGTATGTAGATCATGCGCTTGGGGCGGAGAGCATGAAGTCATTTTATCCTGGACTAACCGCCGGCGATCTGCCGGGCGGGCTTGGCTGGGCGGTAGAATTCATGGAGGTTTCAACACATGCGGGCACTCATATGGACGCGCCCTGGCACTTTCACCCCACACAGGATCAAGGAAAGCCGGCTTTGACCATCGATAAGTTTCCGCTGGAGTGGGGTGTGGGCAGCGGTGTGAAAATCGACTTTTCCGACTTTCCCGATGGGTACAACATTACGGTTGCGGACATTAAAGCAAAACTCAATAAAATCGGCCATACACTAAAGGAAGGGGATGTATTTCTCGCGCAAAGCGGAGCGGCGCCTTACTGGGGCACACCTGAATACCTGGTGAAAGGCTGCGGGTTTGGCCGTGAGGCAACGCTCTGGATTCTTGGTCACGGTGTTCATGTTGTCGGGACGGACGGTTGGAGCTGGGACAGGCCTCTGCCTTTTCAGGCTAAAGAATTTGCAAAGACGAAGGATGCCTCAATTATATGGGAAGGACATTTTGCAGGTATTGAAAAGGGTTATTTCCAGATTGAAAAGCTCACCAATTTAGATCTGCTGCCGTCAACTGGTTTTAAATTCTATTGTTTTCCAGTTAAGATAAAAGGGGCGAGTGCGGGGTGGATAAGGGCCGTCGCCGAGCTTGCGTAATTGGTGCCGCACAAAAATTGATTTTGGAAGAGAAATTATTATGCCGAACACAAACAACAAACTAACGATGCCTGATGATCTTAAAAGCTGTGTAGAGTTTCATGGGCATATCTGTCCCGGACTGGTATATGGTTATCTGGTAGCCAAAGAGGCAATAAAATTAATGAATCTCACGCGAGCCGTTGATGAAGAAGTGGTTGCCATCTGCGAAAATGATTCCTGCGCTATAGATGCCCTTCAGGTGATGCTTGGCACTGTGGCCGGTAAGGGCAATTTGATAATTAAAGATTTCGGCAAGAATGCTTATACGGTACTGAACCGCTCAAAGCGTCAGGCTTATAGATTTTCCCGCAAGACGCGTTACGATTACAAGGGGAAGGCTAAAAAAGAGTTTGACAGCTTGGATGCGGCTGTATCTGCCGGGACAGCAACGGATGCTGATCGGCTGGATCTAAAGCGCCTGAAGGTAAATGATCTGCTTGTGCGTCCCTTCGAGGAAATCTTTACAACCACAGAAGTGCCCTTTGATGAGCCCCTTTACGCGCAGCTTGCTCCATCTGAACTCTGTGCCATATGCGGCGAGATGACTATGGCGACAAAGATGATAAAGCTAAGCGATGGACGGCAGGCTTGTATTCCATGTTCACAAGAAATATAACCGCGATCATAATTAATCCGGATGAGCCACGGATTTACTGCTCATAGGAAAATTTTTATCAGTTGATTTCCGATCAACAAGTGGATACTTTATCTACATCCGGATAGTGCAATAGGGTACTTTTTACCCGCTTTTATTCAGGCGAGTATTCCACCTATTTCTTGTATATTGTAAATATTAATAAATGTTTCAATAATTTACGTTGTTGATAAAAAGTTTTGGCACGTCCATTGCTCTATAATTCACATAAAATGAGAATAAAATGATAGCATGGAGAATATAAAGCAATGGGACGATAGACAATGTCTTTTAGGTGTTTATGATATACTTAAAAAAGAAGGAGAAAAAGTATGATGATATTAAGTCGCAAGACAGATAAATTAGAATTGATAAAGAGATGTTGGACATCAGGAGTTAGAGTGTTGCCTTTACTTTTTTTGACAGTATTTACTTTGGCGGGATGTTATCCCGCAACAACCAGCGTCCAGCAGCAATTACCGCCGGCAGATACCGGCCAGAACCGGGGCGCTGCACTTACACAGGTTTATTTTTATCCCAAAGCCGGTCAGACAAATAAGCAGCAGTCCCGTGACCATTATGAATGTTACAATTGGGCGATGGATCAGACAGGTTTTGATCCGAGTTTATCATCTATCCCATCTGAGCAGCGTGTCCGGGTTGTGCCCATGCCTCCACCCGGTCATGACACAGTGGTTATGTCCATTGCCGGGGCGGTTTTGGGGGCGTTGATTGCCGGACCACGACACGCCGCGGGAGGCGCTTTGATCGGTGCCGCAAGTGGTGCTGCTCTTGGCGCTACGTCAGATATTTCCAGGCAGGAATCTGCCCGGCAGATGGAGGAGGCATACGCCAACCACAATCAAGCACGTGATCTTCAATATGAAAGAAAAGCTCTCGATTTCAGGCGGGCAATGTCTGCATGCCTGGAAGGTCGTGGGTATAGTGTTAAATACTAAATATACATTTTAATTTGTGGAGGTAATCACCATGTCATATCTATACAATGGAAATAAGAGCTTTGCGTTAGGATTGATATTAGCAGTTTGCGTTACTATGGTTTTAGGTTTTACACAGACAGCTTCCGCACAAGAACGTGGTGACAGACAAGGACGCGGTTCCGGCCATCAACAATACAGAGATGCGCGCTATCAGCATAATCATGACTACCCGGCCCGTGGTCAAGCTATTAGAGCTCTGCCCAGAGGGCATAGGGAAGTGTTTTATCACAACACAAGATACCATTTTCAAGGAGGAGTCTGGTATCGTACGGAGGGACGGCGTTTTCTCGTCGTTGCGCCGCCGATTGGCCTTTTCATTCCTTTTTTACCTCCTTTTTATTCAACGGTCTGGTTCGGCGGCATACCTTATTACTACGCTAACGAAGTTTACTACACTTCAACAGTCGGTGGTTATGCCGTTGTTGAACCACCACAGGGCGAAGTCAGCCAAACACCTCCCTCTAACGCTCATACGCAGACGGGACAAATATTCATCTATCCCCGCCAAGGCCAGAGCCAGCAAAAGCAGGGAGATGATCGTTACGCGTGCCACAGCTGGGCTGTAGAACAGACAAACTATGACCCGACTAAACCGCCTGTTGGCGCATCTGAAACTCAGATGATCCAGCAGAATGATAATTATCGGCGCGCAATGGCAGCCTGTCTCGATGGTCGTGGATATACTGTAAAATAGTTGCCCCGGTTCCGAGATTTATTCAATAGACATCAATGATGTCCAGAGCTCCCATTCCGTGGCATGAGGGAGATTGCTTGCTTTGAGCAGATTGATAATGGGTTCCTCATTGAATCGTAAGTAGGGATTGATCTTGCGTTCCTCGGCCAGAGTTGAGTAAACACAGTCAGGATCGTAGGAATTCCAGAAACGGTCGATCTCTTTGTTGTCCGGTTCCAGATGTTTGGCAAAAGCGAGCGAATCACGGATATAATCATGACCGGCATAAATTTTCGTTTCATCAGGCAGGGCCATCAGGCGTTTGATCGACAGATAAAAACTCTTCTGGTCACCGGAGAAACAATTACCTATCGTTGCGTTAAAGAGGGTATCGCCAGTGACCAGAATATTGCCAGTGTGAAAACAGATCGAGTCGCTTGTATGTCCCGGCGTCCGGTAAACAACAACCTCTTCACCGTCAATAATAATCTCCTGATTATCGGTAAGGGTGGAGGAGTTTAAGTCCTTTGCTTTTGTTTTCCGCAGCAGTTGTTCGTTTCCTGTTGTGTGATCGTAATGCTGATGCGTATTGGTGACAGACTTGAGTGTCAGGTTGTTCGTTTCTATAAAATCGAGAATTTCCTGCCATGCCCCGCCGTCAATAGCGATCGCCTCTGTTTTGCCAAAAATGAGATAAGCTAAGTTATCGCCGTACCTAAATTGTTCAATATTGAGCATGTTTAGTCCTTCTCTGAATTTTCATTCCATTTAATTGTAAATTATAATGAAATATAAAAAATGGTCAAGTTGAACCGCCCCCAAATTAACTAAGTGACAATGAATATAGTGGGTAGATTTGAAGCTGATATCAGATATTCACCCGAACCGGAAGGATAACCGTTGTGATGCCCTCCCACTGCAGGCGCCTCTGGATGGCGTTGGCCGTCTCGTTGTGCAGAATTCTTTGGAAGAGATGCTCTTTGCGGAAGACCAGCTTTCCTGTAAAAACTGATGATTTAGGAAATTCCCGAACAATATTCTGGCAGAGATTAGTCGCTGTCTCAACAACATCCGTTCCCACGTCCATACGATAATCAGCGGCATATCCATATGACCGGGCTAATTTAACATATTTGGCGAGTTGCTCCCCAATCGACGATTTCAGTGCCTCAATCTCAGATTCACCCTTAAAGGCGCCGGAGTCAATCTCCGCCACGGATACAAAGATAAAATTGCGATAGAGCTTGGGAAATTCCTTAAAGACGGAAAGCCAGGAATGGAGGCCAAACCCGTTATAACCACTTACTAGAATAATGGCTGTCCGTTCATTCGGATTAGTCGGTTCCTCATTAGGAACGTGGCCGGATGGAATTGACGACAGGATTTCCTCGAGCTGACGCACGCCTTGTCGAACTTTCAGGTAATGGCGCCGGATCAGATAACACAATCCAATCAGAGCTAACGTGATGACCAGGGTAACCCAACCACCTTCACCAAATTTTTCATAAACCGTTACGATCAATATAGTCACACAAAGAATCAAGCCAATGAGGTGAATAACAATATGTCTTGCCCACTTCTCGTCCTTATGCCGGTTTTGGAAAAAAAACTTCGCCATTCCGAATTGAGACAGGGAGAACGTGAGAAAAACGTTGATGGAATACATAACAACGAGGGCAGATACTGAACCATGAGTATAAAAAAGTACCGCCAGAGAAGCCGCGCCCATTAGTAGAACACCGTTTTGCATGGTTAGGCGTTCCGAGAGGGCAGAAAAACGCCGGGGAAGCCAGGAATCTACTGCCATATTGGCCATTACGCTAGGGCCACCGGCAAAACCTGATTGAGCGCCGACCATAAGCAGTGCCCCTTCCGAAAGAATGGTGATCAGGGCCAGGGTGCCGCCCATATACCAGCCGCTGAAGGTTCTGTCTGCCAGGATGGCATTAAGAGTTCTGCCCTCTACGGGTGTAATGGAAAACAGGGCATAACAAAAAAGAAGTCCGGACGCGGTGACAGCAAGGGATACCGCCAGATAAACCATGGTGCGCTTACCCGTCTGCACCTTTGGTTCCCTCATGACATTCATGGCGTTGGAAACGGCCTCAATTCCCGTATAGGTACCACCGCCCATGGAAAAAGCCCGTAAAAAAATCGCCAAGATCCCCACAAAACCAATAGTTGCAAGGTCAGAATTTACACTCCCCCGATATTTCTCTAAAACTGGCCCTACCTCTCCTATATGAGTTCCCAGACCATAGCCGATAAGGAGAATATGAGTAATCAGAAATACAACGAATATGGGAGCGAGAAAAGTAATGGACTCTTTTACCCCGCGGAGATTCATCAAAACAAGAATGATAATCAACCCCACGACAAAGGGCATTTTGTAAGGCAAAAAGACCAGCGGTAGGAAACTGAAGATGGCATCCCCGCAGGAGGCAAGAGAAACGGTGATGGTCAGGATATAGTCCACAAGCAGGGCAGATCCGGCAATTACGCCTGCCTGACTGCTGATGGTATGGGTGGCAACCATATACCCGCCGCCGCCGTGGGGAAAGTGTTCAATGATGCGGGAATAGGCGTAGGCAATGATGAATACCGTGAACGCTGTGGCAATGGCAATAAAGATGGCCAGATAGGTATGTGGTCCCAGAGCTTTGAAGGCTTCTTCCGGGCCATAGGAAGATGATGATAATCCGTCAGCACCGAGGCCGATCCACGCCAGAAGCGGGATCAGGGAAATTTTGTGAAAGAGGGACGGCTCATTGATATTACGCGGCGCGCCAATAAAATTGCGTCTGATGCGCTCGAAGAACGTTCTTTCTGACTTGCTTTCATTCACATTCATGAAATTGGATTTTCTATGCGCACGCCATCGGCAATTGATCCGCAAAGGAAACCACGCCTGGCATTGAGCTGCGTTCCCTTCTCGTCGTATATGCCGATCGCAAAATGCTCAGCTACGATCCGCAAATGGACTGACTTGCCATCTTTTATCGTAACCTGAATGGTTTTGCACATACTCGGCAAACCTTCATCATTGCTACCCGAGATATTAAGTTCATATTTCCCCGGTTCCAAATCGATCGTATTGGTTTTCAGGGGCAGTACGGTACCCCGATCCTGACCATTGAGTAAAATCTTATAATCGTCGTTGCGGCTGAGATTCGAAAAAATGATCTGTGATGCCATAATATTCTGTTAATACGGCTCCTTAACCGTTTTTATCTAATCGGTGATGAACTTTTTTACTCTTCATTAGGGGGAATTGCAAGGAATTTGATATGGGATAACTTCCGTGACGAATTTATACAATTGTAGTGGTATTATACTTAAATTAAAGCTCTTGACAGAGTCCACGATATTTTTTTACCAGTCATGACAATTAAAAAATATTTGACAAATTCAGGACTTGGTAATAGAGTCACCCCAAATTTCGTATGGAAGCGCTCTTGGCGCTTTTTTAGTTTATTGTGAAACTCCAATTCCGAAAGCGTAGCGCAGCGGAGGGTATAATACCCCGCAGCTTGCTTTGGGGTTCATACAAGTGAAATAACTTAGAGGTTTCTATATAACTGTGCATAGGATTTTATCTAAAAAAAGAGCGTTGGAGATAATTTCTAGTTTTTCCCAATCCGGCGTGCTTGTGATTGGCGATGTAATGGTGGATCATTTCATCTGGGGAAAAGTGTCCCGTATTTCTCCGGAAGCGCCTGTGCCTGTGGTCGATGTTCAGAAAGACAGTATTCTACTGGGTGGCTGTGCCAACGTTCTTAACAGTATTTACGCGATGGGTGGTAATGTTTATGTCACCGGTGTTATCGGCGCGGACAGCATCGGCCAGGGATTGATTAGTGATCTGCGATCTCGCAAAATTGAAACAGTAGGTATTATTGTGGAAAAGGGGCGTCCGACAACGCTGAAAACAAGAGTCGTAGCCCATGGTCAGCAGGTAGTGCGCTTTGATAACGAAAGCAGAAAACCGATTCCCAAAGCCAGCACCCAAAAAATTCTGGATTATGTCCAATCACTGCACAAAAAAATAGGCGCCATTGTTGTTTCCGATTACAGCAAGGGAGTCATCTCCAAAGAATTGATCGAAGGCATAAAAAGTATCGTTAAAGATTCTAATATATTAATTTGTCTCGATCCCAAGCAGAGCGATTTTTCCATCTATCAAGGGGTGCATGTGATTACTCCCAACCATCACGAAGCCCAGCGCGCTGCCGGTATGGAAATTAATAATTCTGATGATCTGATGATGCTGGGCGAAAAATTGCTCAAAAAATTTGATTTTAAGGCCTTGCTGGTAACGCGGGGCGAAGAAGGGATGAGCCTGTTTGAAAAAGGACGTAAAATCGAACATACCTATTTCCCTGCACAGGCTAAAGAGGTTTATGATGTAACCGGTGCAGGTGACACGGTCATTGGAGTGCTTGCCCTTGCTCTTTCCGCGCGGGCTTCTTTGACCGAGGCAACCTGTCTGGCCAATCATGCGGCAGGAATTGTTGTTGGTAAAGTCGGCACTGCCACTGTTTCGCAGGATGAATTAAAAGAAGTATTATGAGTAAAACCAATGCGGCTGAACCGGTAAAACTGATTTTTAGCGTTTTTGCGGTAACAGGGCAGCAAGTAAATGAAACAATAAGCGAGCTGTCTGCTCTATACGGCCCCACCGATTTTATAAGCGAGCAGATGCCTTTTGATTATACGGACTACTACACTCCGGAGATGGGTGGGGAGCTTGTCCGCCGCTTTATTTCAATGGAGAAACTGATTCGGCCGGAGATACTGCCCGATATAAAACTGGCAACAAATGAGCTCGAACAGAAATCAGCATCGCGCGGCAGCCGTCAGGTTAATATTGATCCCGGTTATTTGGCCAAAGCGCAGCTGATTTTAGCAACCGGCAAAGGCTTCGCGCATCGGCCTTATTTGCGCGATGGTATTTACGCTGATTTGACTTTAGTTTACCAGGGAAAGAAATTTTGTGCGCTGCCCTGGACGTATCCCGATTATGCGGATGAAAAGCAGCTTTCGATGCTAATCAAAATTCGGGAGAAATATTTATCGCAGTTAAGAATGGCGGATAGGTTATAATAAATCAGCGTTATTTGTAAAATCAGGTGAATGAATGATTAAAAGCATGACGGGTTATGGAAGGGTTGTAGCGCTTTTAAATGGCCGAAATATAGTTGTGGAAGCCAAGTCTGTTAATCATCGTTTTCTGGAAATATCACTGCGCACACCTTCGGCACTTTTCCCGCTGGAAATGGAATATAAAAAGAAAATCGGGGAAAGATTTAAGCGCGGCCGCATCGATGTGTCGATTCGACTGGAGGGGGAAGGCGCCGATACTTCCAAAGCGAACTTAAATCTGGAGATAGCCCACAATTATTTTGATGTTTTAACCCGTCTCATCGCTGAATTCCATTTACAGGAAACGATCACATTAAAATCACTGACTGGTTTTCGTGACATTTTCTCGCCGCCTTCGGAAACCCAGTTGAGTCCTGATTTTTTGAACGAGGTGGAAAGAACCCTGCAAGAAGCACTGTCGATGCTGGGTAATATGCGGCAGGATGAAGGAATGGCTTTGTATTCCGATATGCAGATGAGACTTAAGGTGATTACGGAAATTATGGAAACGATTCGATTACGCGCTCCGCAGGTTGTGCTGGATTATCAAAAACGTTTGGCCGATAGGATTAAGGAGCTCACGGCCGGATTGGCGATCGACGATGCCCGTCTAGCGCAGGAAGTTGCGATCATGGCTGACCGATGCGATATTACCGAGGAACTAGTGCGTATGCAGAGTCATATCAGTCAATTTGAAGCGCTGTTGCAAAGCGATGATGCTGAAGGGAAGAAAATAGATTTTCTTTTGCAGGAAATGAATCGTGAAATTAACACAATCGGTTCCAAAAGCAATGATGCAGAAATTACCCGGCAGGTGATTGAAGCCAAGAGTGAACTGGGCAAAGTGCGGGAACAGGCGCAGAATATCGAGTAGCAATTATGTCAAAAAAAGGATTATTTATAGTTGTTTCGGCGCCATCGGGCGCAGGGAAAAGCAGCATCTGCCAGCGTTTATTGCAGGCGTGCCCGGAATTAAAATTTTCGGTATCCTACACTTCCAGAGAGCCGCGACCCAATGAAATAAATGGAAAGGATTATTACTTCATTTCCCGCGACGAATTTCAGAGGCGTATCGATCAAAATGAATTTGTCGAGTGGATAGAAAACTATGGTCACCTCTACGGTACTTCTATTAAAACTATGGAAGATTTTTTCGAAAAAGGTAACGATTTGCTGCTTGATATTGAGCCGCGGGGCGCAAAAAAAGTAAAGCAAAAGTTCAGAAAAGGAATTTTTGTTTTTGTGCTTCCGCCTTCACGCGTTGAGCTTTTAAAAAGATTGGAAAAACGCGGTCATGAGACAGATGAAGCAATTAAAACCAGATTTGCGCAAGCAGAGAGTGAATTAAAAGAAATTTCATGGTATGATTACATAATTTTTAACGAAGATCTGGAAACAGCGGCCAGTCAATTGATTGCAATATACGTTGCTGAAAAATGCAAAAGAAGCAGATTAAAAGATGTGATTAAAGAATATACTAAAAAATAATATATGGCTTCGGGAGGTTGTAAATAAATGGCAAGAATTACAGTAGAGGATTCTTTGATGGTTGCTCAAACCAGGTTCGGGCTGGTATCGCTGGCATCAAAACGCGCGCGCCAGTTACTCAAAGGTTCAAAACCGCTGATGGAGAGTAAAAACAGAGAAATAGTGCTGGCCCTGCGTGAAATAGCAGCGGGAAAGGTCGTTTATGCCAATCCCGAATATTTAAACGGGTCAAAAGAAGATTTCAAACCAATTCCGGATAATACTGAGTTTATCGGCGATGACGAATATCTCGAATAAGCAGACGAGTTGTAAAATCTCCAGATACAAGTAGAAAGCGGAACATGGAGGCAATTTACGGCATAAATCCTGTCAAAGTTCTCCTGGGGCAACCAGAAACAGGGTTGGAGAAAATTATCATTGCCTCCGGCAGGGGTGGCTCTGTTGTTGCGGAAATAATCGAGATTGCCCGGCAAAAAAAAATACCGGTTGAGTTCCGCGTGCGGCAACGTTTGGATGAATTGGCAGGAAGTTTCGATCATCAAGGCGTTATCGGTTTGCGACAGGCCTTTGTTTATGCTGATTTAGATGTTCTGATAAAAAACCGCAGCAAATCTTTTAATTTTGATCTGATTTTAATTCTTGACAGTATTATGGATCCACAGAATCTGGGATCGATAATTCGCACTGCCCATTGCTTGGGTGCCAACGGTATTGTCATTCCAACAGACCGCGCCGCTCCTGTAACGGCTTCAGTCATTAAGGCGTCCGCCGGCAGTGCCGAGCAATTACCTGTCGCCCGCGTAACTAATTTATCGCAAACAATCGATTATTTAAAAGATAAAGGTTTTTGGGTCTTTGGCGCGGAAGCTCACGCTGAAAAAAAATTAAGAGAAATGGATTTTAATTGTCCTGTAGTTTTAGTACTGGGAGGAGAGGCAAAAGGCATTCGGCCACTGATTAAAAAGAAATGTGATTTTTTGCTGACTATTCCTATGGCGGGAAGTTTTGATTCCTTTAATGTTGCTGTGGCGGCAGGCATAATCCAATATGAGATTTTCTGTCAACGCAGCATGAAAAAAACTGTTCCAACATGACCGAATTGTGATCTCCAACAAAAAGTTTAATTTTTTGAATATTAAACTGGTTGAACTTACTTTGAAGTTGGTTTACTGTATCATAACTAAAATTGCTTCATAAAAGGAAAGGATTTTCAAATATGCCAGTTTTTCTTTGGGAAGGGAAAACAAGAAAAGACGAGCTAAAAAAAGGTGAGATGGAAGCAATTAATGAAGCTGCTGTTGGCGGTTTATTGCGGAGGCAAGGCTATAGGTCAATCCAGGTCAAGAAAAAACCCAAAGATCTCATGGAGTATTTACCTTTCTTACAGGGGGGAGTTAAAGAAAAAAGCATTGTAGTTTTTTGCCGAATATTTTCCACGATGATTAATGCCGGTCTTCCGCTGATTCAATGTTTAGAACTATTGGCGCAGCAGGAGCAAAACAAGGCATTTGCCAAAATTCTTAAGGCTATTAAGGACGATATAGAAGGGGGCACCAGTTTGACCGATGCTTTAAAAAAATACCCCAAGGTATTTGACGATCTTTTTGTGAATTTAATTGCCGCCGGCGAAGCTGGTGGAATGTTGGATGTTATTCTGGGACGTCTTTCAGATTATTTGGAAAAGGCTATGAAGTTAAAAAAACGAGTTAAAGGTGCGATGACCTATCCTGCCGCTGTTTTGTTTATATCGTTCGGAGTAGTTGCTCTATTATTGCTCAAGGTTATCCCCGTATTTCAAAAAATGTTTGAAGGAATGGGCGGACAACTTCCCGGGCCAACAGCGATGTTAATTGCGGCAAGTGAGTTTGCTCAAAATTATTTTTTCGTTATAATTATTATTCTGGTTATCATTTATATCGCCTTTAATCGGTTTTATAAAACGGAGAGGGGTCGTTTACTTTTGGATTCTCTTGTTCTGAAAGCTCCAATCTTCGGTCCGCTTTTGAAAAAAGTAGCGGTAGCTAAATTTTCCCGTACCTTATCCACAATGATGAGCTCCGGTGTGCCCATTCTGGAAGGCTTGAACATTGTCAGCAAAACATCAGGCAACAAAGTTGTCGAAAATGCTCTGTTAAAAACACGTCAAAGTATCAGTGAGGGGCGAACTATAGCCGAACCACTGGCAGAAACGGGAATATTCCCATCTATGGTTGTGCAAATGATTGCAGTTGGGGAGGCAACCGGTGCCCTTGATACAATGCTTTCTAAGATTGCTGACTTTTACGATAATGAAGTTGATACTGCGGTTGATGCCATGACTGCTTTATTAGAACCGATAATGATGGTTTTCATAGGTGGAATAGTTGGTGGTATGATTGTCGCTATGTATCTGCCTATATTTAAGCTCGCATCAGTTGTTGGCTGATGAACATTATAGCAAGTTCAAATATGAGCGCGGGCACGTATCCAATAGCCAAAGGCTATTGGATAATTCGACTTGCAAATTTCACTGCACTAGCGTTTGTGAAATTTGAGTCTCATTAAAATGGTCGGGATGGCGCGATTTGAACGCGCGACTCCTGCGTCCCGAACGCAGTGCCCTACCAAGCTGGGCCACATCCCGACACGGTCACGGACATTATATAATTTACTTCCAAATGTCCAATGGTTTTTTATAATGAGACCCAAGCTTCAGAAATAAAGTGTACCCTAAAGGGCACCTGTGACAATGAATCTTGCAGGTCGAATTATCCCGCGAAGCGGAGGGTGTACCCGTGATCTAAAGGCAAGTTAGAATAATAAAATATCTTTTAAAAGGTGTTAGCTAAGTGATTATTTACGATATAAAATGTGAAAAAGGGCATAAATTTGAAGGCTGGTTTAAAGACAGACAGGCATGGATTTCGCAAAATTCGCAAAGGCTTATTTCCTGTCCTGTGTGCAATAGTTCGCAGGTCGAAATAATTCCTTCTTCGCTTACGATTATGGGAAAAGATTCGCGAAAAGCGGACAATATTTCCGGAAAAGAACTTTCCGGGGCTAAAGCAATGCAAATGCTGCATCGGTTCATTGAAAATAATTTTGAAGATGTGGGCAGCAAATTTGCCGAAGTTGCTCTAAAGATTCATTGCGGAGATGATAAAAAACGCAATATCAAAGGGACAACCACGCCACAGGAGGAAGACAACTTAAGGGAAGAAGGCGTTCAATTTATAAAAATTCCTATACCTAAAATGGATAGCTAATCCATTTCAGGCCGTATTTTTTTGTCGGCATAATTGAGTATCCTCCGGCAAATCGGGCAATCGTAATTTTACAGGTATTAATACTTTATGGATAAAATTTATAAGAGTATTATCGAAGGCATTGGCAACACGCCAATGGTGGAAATTTGCCGTCTTAATCCCAATAAAAAAATAAGAATTTTTGCTAAGTTGGAAAGCGCCAATCCCGGCGGTTCCATTAAGGATCGCACCGCATTATTTATGATTGAAAATGCGGAAAAGAGAGGCGAATTAACTCCGGCGAAAACAATTTTAGAAGCAACCAGCGGAAATACAGGCATCGGTTTGGCGATGATTGCAGCAGCGAAGGGCTATAAGTTGTGCTTGATGATGTCGGAGGCGGCAAGCGATGAGCGCAAAAAAATTCTAAGGGCTATGGGTGCCGAGTTGCATTTTACTCCGGCCAATCAAGGTACGGATGGCGCAATTGAAGTGGCCTACAAAATGCTGCGCGAAAATCCTGATAAATATTTTGGTACTGATCAATTCAATAGCCAAGATAATGTTGCCGCTCATTATTATGGCACCGCGCAGGAAATCTGGGAGCAAACGGGCGGTGCTGTAACTATGGTAGTATCCAGCCTGGGAACAACAGGTACGGCTATGGGAATTTCGAAACGGCTCAAGGAACTAAACCGGGAGATTAAAATTATAGGTGTTGAACCTTATCTGCAGCATAAGATTCAAGGACTGAAGAACATGAAGGAGGCCTACCGCCCGGGAATATTTGATAAAGCAAGGCTGGACGAAAAGGTAAATATTTTAGATGAAGACGCTTTTGAAATGTCGCGGCGGCTTGCCCGCGAAGAAGGAATCCTTACTGGAATGAGTTCCGGAGCGGCTATGTTTGTTGCCGCCCAGAAAGCTCTGCAATTAGAGGAAGGGGTTATCGTTGTTATTTTTCCGGACAGCGGGGAGCGATATTTAAGCACGGAATTGTTTTCTTTTAAGGAAGATCTTTCTACTTTTAGTCTCTACAATATTCTTAAACGTCGGAAAGATCTATTCAAACCAATTAAGGCTGATGAAGTACGAATGCATACTTGTGGGCCTACAGTTCACGATGCGCCTCACTTAGGTAATTACCGGCGCCTTGTAGTATCCGATTTAATTTGCCGCTATTTAATTTACAAAGGTTACAAGGTAAAGCACGTCCTGGATATTGTTGACCTCTCTGACAAATCGCTTAAAGGAGCAGAAAGGGAGGGAATGGACCTTTCCGGGTATTCCGATAAATACTTAAAAATATTTTTGGAGGACGCTCAATTTCTGAATATTTCTCAGGATAATATTTACGTCAAGGCATCGGAAAATATTGAAGAGATGCTCAAGATTGTTGAGAAATTAGTTGATAAAAATTACGCATACGAAAAATTACATTCAGTTTATTACGATATTTCTAAATTAGCTGATTACGGTCTTCTTTCTAATATCGATTTAGGTAAAACCAGACCTGGTAAAACCATTGATCTTGACGAGTATGAAAAGGACCACCCGATGGATTTTGCACTGCTTCGGCGGTCAAATTTGGGGGAACTTAAAAGAGGTATTTATTATAAGACTAAATGGGGTAATGTCAGGCCTGGTTGGCATTTGGAATGCTCGGCTATTTCTAATAAATACTTAGGGTCAACTTACGACATTCATATAAGCGGGGCCGATGAAACATTTCCCCATTGCGAAAATATTTTAGCCATTAATAAAGCGATTTCCGGCCACAGCGGAGCTAACTACTGGATAAATGCCGAGCTGATCATGGTTGATGGCAAAAAGATGTCACGCTCTTCGAATAACGCTTTGCCGTTGGTTGAGTTACGGCAAGCCGGTTATAGCGGCAGGGATATACGTTTTTTCTTGTTGGCGATGCATTATAGAAAACCGCTCAATTATTCCGATAGCTCGCTCTCGACAGCAAAAAATACTGTCAAGAAAATTAACATCTTTATCAGTAGGCTCAGTGCTATAGGCATTGATGGCGATGCTCTGACAGAAGTTGATCAGCTGATTTACGATCTAAAAAATAAATTCGGGACAGCTCTGGATGACGATCTTAATATAGCCGGTGTGCTTTCTGCAGTTTTTGATTTTATTGGTAAAATAAATCCCCCCTTATCGCAAGGGATGATCATGAAAAATGATGCGCACAAAATACTGGGGGCGCTGGCCAATATAAATGAAGTTTTAGGGATAATGGATTTTGAGTCACAAGTTCCACGGGGTGAAATAAGCGAACTTATTTCCAAGAGGGAAGACGCTAGAAAGAATAGTGATTGGCAAAAAGCGGATTTGCTTAGAACTCAACTTGCCGAACTCGGTGTCGATGTTTTGGATACACCTCAAGGGGTAATCTGGCGTTTGAAATAAAATAGAGATATCAGGTATTGTACATGGATGCTTTGAGAAAATCAGTAATAGCCGGATCCTGGTATCCTGGAAATCCTTCTGTCCTGAGAAGAGATATTGAGGATTTTTTTAATTTTGTTCCCGATGCAGAATTAAGAGGGGAAGTTGTGGCTATAATTGCCCCACATGCCGGCTATATTTATTCCGGGCAGGTTGCCGCCTATGCGTACAAGCGTGTTTGCGGGAACAATTACGATGCCGTTATTATTGTAGGTCCGAGCCACCGGGCATCCTTTTCTGGTGTTTCTATTTTTAGTCATGGTGGTTATGAAACACCATTGGGGATTGTGCCTGTTGCCGAAGAATTGGCCAAACATATTAAGAAAAACAGTAAGCTTGTGTCTGATATTCCGGCGGCACATTTACAGGAACATTCTGTAGAAATACAACTTCCTTTCTTACAGTATGCACTGGGTAATTTTTCATTTGTTCCTTTGGTAATGGGAGATCAGAGTGCGAGTACCTGTCAAGAACTAGCCCAGGCGATATATGCTTCCGCTCGCGGCAAGAAAATACTAATTGTGGGCAGTTCAGATTTATCTCATTTTCACGGCTATAACGAAGCTACTAAATTGGATGCCGTTGCTTTAAAGCATTTAAAGGAAAGCGATGCGCCCGGATTGCTGGATAGTTTAGGAAGTAGTACCGCCGAGGCGTGTGGTGGTGGTCCAATGGCGGTTGCTATGCTTGTAGCTCGGAAGACAGGGGCAAATTCCGCGCGAGTTTTAAAATATGCTAACTCCGGAGATGTAACTGGCGATAAGAGTTCGGTTGTCGGTTACGTGGCAGCAATTTATTACAAATAGAACGAAAGTGTCATTCGATTATCTTTGGATAGTTCATAAAGGGAAATCTAAAATGGAATTGACAAAAAAGGAGAAAACTATTCTGCTGGATATAGCAGAAAAAACAATCGTGGCTAAAGTTAACAACAAGGATATGCCAAAATATACAATAGATTCTGAAACACTAAAAGAGGAAAGAGGCGCTTTTGTTACTTTAAAAAAGAGTGGCCATCTGTGCGGCTGCATTGGATATATTAAAGCAGTTAAACCTCTTTGGGAAACTGTGCAGGAAATGGCTGTGGCCGCAGCATTTCACGATCCACGATTTCCTTCGTTAAAGCCCGAGGAGATCAGGGATCTAACTTTTGAAATATCCGTATTGAGTCCTTTGCAACGTATTAAAGACATTAATGAAATTGAAGTAGGTAAGCACGGATTATACATTGTCCGTGGTTACAATTCCGGATTATTGTTGCCGCAGGTAGCTACTGAGTATGCTTGGGATAGGGAATTTTTCTTAAAAGAAACTTGTTGTAAAGCCGGCCTTCCACCTCAGGCCTGGCTGGATAAAGAAACTGAAATTTACATTTTTTCGGCCGAATATTTCGGCGATACTGATTAATTTTATCATAATCTGTTCAGCATTTAATTCAGTTTTTTACAAAAAAATTAAAAATTTACTTGACAAATACAATCATAAAAATTAGAGTCGGCAATTCGCGCGGAGGCGTGTAATTGTTTTTTTGCGCTTAAAATTATAAGTGCTTGATGTTATAAGATAATTAGGTATAGGATTTGCTGGCGTAGCTCAATCGGCAGAGCAGCTGATTTGTAATCAGCAGGTTGCGGGTTCAAGTCCCATCGCCAGCTCCAGTTTGGTAATGTAAAACTGGAGGGGTTCCCGAGCGGCTAAAGGGAGCAGACTGTAAATCTGCCGGCGAAGCCTACGGAGGTTCGAACCCTCCCCCCTCCACCAGGGTTTTTGAATATTAGTAACAAGCGGGAGTAGCTCAGGGGCTAGAGCGTCAGCCTTCCAAGCTGAGGGTCGCGGGTTCGAATCCCGTTTCCCGCTCCAATGTTTTTTAGGTCATTGAGTTGGTGGATTTGTAAAAATTTTTCATTATAGATCGTGCCCACGTAGCTCAGTTGGTAGAGCACATCCTTGGTAAGGATGAGGTCACCAGTTCAATCCTGGTCGTGGGCTCCAGTTAAGGAGAGTTATGCGGAACAATATTATTTTGGCTTGTACAGAATGCAAGCAAAGGAATTACACAACAACGAAAAATAAACGCACCATGCAAAACCGTTTGGAAATAAAAAAGTACTGCAAGTTTTGCCGTGGTCATAAATTACATAGAGAAACCAAGTAGCTAAAATTGGTATAGGCCAGTAGCTCTAATGGATAGAGCGCCGGACTCCAAATCCGGATGCTGGGGGTTCAAGTCCCTCCTGGCCTGCCAGTTTTTTCCGGAAGAAGGGTTGAAGATATGGAGAAAATCAAATTAATATTGGAAAAAATAATTCGATTTCTTAGAGAAGCATGGGTGGAACTAAAGAGAGTTACGTGGCCGACCCCAAAGCAGACAATGGCTTCCACGACTTTTGTTCTAGTTATAGTTTTTATTATCGCGATTTATCTGGGCATAATTGATTATGTTCTTGCTAAGTTAGTCAAATTCATTTTAGGTTAATTAAATGGCTTTAAAATGGTACGTTGTTCATACCTACTCGGGATATGAGAACAAGGTAAAAATGAGCCTGCAGGAAAGAGTTGAGCTTGCAGGGGCTCAGGAGTTATTTTCCGATATTCTTATTCCTGAAGAAGATGTTGTCGAACTGATTTCGGGGGAAAAGAAGACTTCCAAACGAAAATTTTTCCCCGGTTATATCCTGGTTCGCATGGAAATGAGTGATGAAACTTGGCATATTGTAAAGAATACACCCAAGGTGACGGGTTTTATCGGCAGCAAAGATAAGCCTTCTCCGATACCTGACAAAGACGTTGAGCATTTAAAGGCGAGAATTGATGAAGGAACTTTAAAGCCCAAGCCTAAATTTAAGTTCGATGTTGGTGATCATGTAAAGATTATTGACGGCCCCTTTACCAACTTTGATGGTGTTATTGATGAGATAAAACCGGAAAAAAGCAAGTTGAGGGTTATTGTAAGTATTTTCGGCCGGCCCACGCCGGTAGAATTAGACTTTATTCAGGTAACGCAGGGTTAAGATATTACTGGGCTTAAGAAGAAAAGCCTTAAAAAATTTTTAGATCAGGGTGATCATCATGGCAAAAAAAGTTATTGCGAACATTAAATTGCAGATTAAGGCGGGGAAGGCAACTCCTTCGCCTCCCATCGGTCCGGCATTAGGACAGCACGGCGTTAATATTATGGAATTTTGTAAGGCTTATAACGCTTTGACACAAAATCAGGAGGGGACGATAATTCCTGTATTGATTACTGTCTATGCGGATAGGTCATTTACTTTTATTACCAAAACGCCGCCGGCATCCGTATTACTCAAGCAGGCGGCTAAGGTTGCCAAAGGTGCCGCTGACCCCAAAAGAGAAAAAGTGGGAACTGTTACAGCTAAGCAAGTCAAGGAAATTGCCGAGTTGAAATTTAACGATTTGAACGCGGTAGATATTGAAGGTGCAATAAAGATAATTGCCGGTACGGCAAGGTCAATGGGAATTGAAATTGCAGGTTAATAAAGACGAGGGTTTATTATGTTAAGACGAGGTAAACGTATATTAGCAGCAAAAGCGAAGGTTGAGCTAGGTAAGCACTATACACTTCAGGAGGCGACAGAAATGATTGTCGCTATGGCCGGAGTGAAGTTTGATGAGACAGTGGATGTTGCTGTCCGTTTGGGTGTTAATCCTGCCCATTCTGATCAAATGGTTCGTGGCAGCGTGGTTTTGCCCAATGGTTTAGGGAAAAAAGTGCGGGTTTTAGTATTTGCGAAAGGCGATAAGGAAAAAGAAGCTGTTGAGGCCGGCGCGGATTTAGTTGGCAGCGACGAAATTATTGAAAAGATTAAAGGCGGTTGGCTGGAATTTGACCGGGTTATTGCCACTCCTGATATGATGGGTTCCGTCGGGAAAATTGCCAAAATTCTTGGCCCACGTGGGCTTATGCCCAATCCCAAGGTGGGAACAGTAACTTTTGAAGTAGCCAGTGCAGTCAAAGAGCTCAAAGCAGGTAAAGTTGAATTCCGCGTGGAAAAAGCGGGAATAATTCACTCTCCGGTGGGGAAAGTTTCCTTTGGTGCCGAAAAATTAAGTGGGAATGTTAGTGCATTATTGGAAACAATTATCAAATTGAAACCAGCATCCAGCAAGGGAATATATATTAAGAGTATTGCTCTTTCCAGCACAATGGGTGCCGGCGTGAGGATTGATCCTCTCGAAATTAAAAATGTTTAACTGAATATACTGATACCAACTTGCATTGATAAATTACAAAAACAAATGCGGGTTGGTGAGGTTTTTTGTAGTAGAAGGTCGAAGACAGCAGGTACGGGAGTTTAAACGTAAAGTGGCCTGCCGAGACTCGTGGAAGAAAAAAAGTTGCTTTTTTAAAGGGTAACTATTTTTGAAAAACGGGACTCGGGTTAGGCAATGTTACCGTTTTTCTTTCTGTATGTTGCAATATTCTCCGGCCTCAGAAAAAATTTTTGAAAGGAGGCTGATAAATTGGATCGTAGAACTAAAGAACAAATTGTATCCGAACTTCAGGGAAAACTAAAAGAAGCCAAGCTTGGCGTTTTAACCAGCTTCAGCGGAATGAACGTCGCCAAGATGGAAGCGTTAAGAACTGCTCTGCGCAAATCCAATGCTGAGTTAAAGGTTGTTAAAAACACTCTTTTGGGGATTGCTTCAAAAGAAACCGATTTCAGCATTCTCGCGGATCACTTCAAGTGGCCTGTTGCCGTTGTATTGAGCCATAAAGATCCCGTGGGGCCAACGAAAGTTCTCATTGATTTCGTCAAGAAAAATCCGGAATTAGAGATAAAAGTTGGCGTGTTGGATGGCAAGCTTTTAACCAGGAGTGATATTAGTGCTTTGGCAGAATTACCCAGCAGAGAGGTTCTTTTGGGTAAGTTAGTTTCGGTTATGGCAGCTGTGCCGACGGCGTTCGTTACCGTTTTAAGTGGTGTTCCGAGAAACTTCGTGCAAGTGCTTAACGCCTATTGTGACAAGAAGAAAACATTAAATTAATAAAACATACAGAGAGGGATAGAAAAATGGCGAATCAAATTACTAAAGAAGATGTTGTTAAATTTATTGAAGGAATGACTGTATTAGAGCTGTCGGCTCTGGTCAAAGAATTGGAAGAAAAGTTCGGAGTTTCTGCTGCTGCTCCGATGATGGCTGCGGTAGCTGTTGCCGGTGGAGCAACTGCGGCAGCAGAAGAAAAGACTGAATTTAGTGCTGTTCTTACAGGTTTTGGCGCGGAAAAGATTCAGGTTATTAAAGTTGTTCGGGCCATTACCAGTTTAGGTCTTAAAGAAGCTAAGGATTTGGTAGAAGGTGTACCCCAACCAATAAAGGAAGGCGTTTCTAAAGATGAAGCTGCGGAAATTAAGAAGAAGATTGAAGAAGTTGGCGGGACCGTCGAGATTAAATAACGTAATACCAAGTTGCTTACAAAAAATAAGCTGTGAATTTTTGAAAGCTTACTTGGTATTATGCCCGGTTAATCAACCTTTTAATGTTTGATAGCAACTTGGTATAATCTCTAATAATTCATTTTATTAAGGAAATTATGGGTGACTTTAGAAAAAATTTTGGCAGGGTAAAGAAATTCCTGGATATTCCCAATTTAATTGAAATACAGACACAATCTTACGAAAAATTTCTCCAGCAGGAGTTGGCGCCGGCAAAGAGAGGTAGTAGCGGGCTCCAAGGCGCTTTTAAGAGTGTGTTTCCTATTTCGGATTTCAGCGGGAAGTGTTCTCTGGAGTTTGTCAGCTACAAAATTGGTGATGTCCGTTATAATGAGAAGGAATGTATCCAAAAGGGAATGACCTTTGCCGCTCCTTTGAAGATTGTGGTAAGGCTGGTTGTATTTGATACTGATCGTCTTGCTGACGGTAAAATTAACCGGGAAGCGCCCGAGATGAAGCCTATCCGCGATATTAAAGAGCAGGAAATTTATTTCGGCGAGATTCCGCTGATGACTGAAAACGGTACCTTCATTGTTAATGGAACGGAGCGGGTTATTGTAAGCCAGCTCCACCGTTCCCCCGGTATCTTTTTTGATCATGACAAAGGTAAAACTGTTGCCAGCGGCAAGCTGATTTATTCCGCACGGGTTATTCCTATTCGAGGTTCCTGGCTGGATTTGGAGTTTGATTCGAAAGATCTGCTCTATGTCAGGATTGATCGCCGCCGGAAAATGCCAATCACCATACTGTTGAAGGCTATGGGTAATTCGACGGAATTTATTTTAAATTATTTTTATAATATCGAGAAAATCACCATTGAAGGTGAAAAACTTTATTTTTCCGTTGATGACTCTCTCGTCGGCCAAAAGGCCCCCGAAGACATTAAAGATCCGAAAAGTGATGAAATAATTGTTAAAAAGGGACGTAAGCTTACGAAGCCTCTCTTAAAAAGAATTATGGATGCGAGGATTAAGCGCATTGTTATAAAAGATGCGGCGCTTGAGGGGAAGATCATTTCTTCGGATGTCCGTGACCCGCAAACAGGGGAAATTATTTTCCGCTGCAATGAAGAATTGCCGTTAAATGGACTGGAAGTAGCCAAAGAAAAGGGAGTGAAGGAGTTAAAGTTCATCCATGTTGATGAAGATATGGATAATGCCTCCATGCGCGAGACCTTGTTAATTGATAAAATTGATACTACCGAGGATGCAATAATGGAAATATATCGCCGTTTGCGTCCCAGTAATCCTCCCACGCCGGAAACCGCGGCAAAATTTTTCAATAGCCTTTTCTTTGAGTCGGAGACTTATAATTTGTCCGATGTTGGCCGGGCAAAAATGAATTATAAGCTGCATTTAAATGTATCTACCGATATCACCGTATTACGTAATGAAGATATTATGACCGCAGTCAAGTATTTGATTGATTTGAAGAACGGTATTGGTGAATGCAGCGTTGATGATATTGACCATTTAGGAAACCGCCGAGTGAGGTCTGTTGGTGAACTCATTGAGAACCAGTACCGAATTGGTTTGGTTCGTATGGAGCGAGCGATAAAAGAAAAAATGAGCTTGCAGGATATCGAAACAATGATGCCGCATGACCTGATTAACGCTAAGCCCGTTTCGGCGGTTGTTAATGAGTTTTTCGGTTCCAGTCAGCTTTCTCAATTCATGGACCAGACCAATCCCCTGTCTGAAATTACTCATAAGAGACGTTTGTCCGCGTTGGGGCCAGGCGGTTTAACGCGCGAACGTGCGGGCTTTGAAGTCCGCGATGTTCATGCTACTCATTATGGCCGTATATGTCCGGTAGAGACACCGGAAGGACCGAATATCGGTTTGATTGTTTCTTTGAGTACCTACGCCAGGGTAAATGAATTTGGCTTTATTGAAACTCCTTATAAGCTTGTTGAAAATGGCCAAGTTCTTAATGATATTAAATTCATGACGGCAATCGAAGAAGAAAATCAGATTATTTCTCCCTCTGATCGTCCTTTGGATAAGCGCGGTAAGTTCGTTGAAGAATTAATTTCAGTCAGAAGAGGCGGCGATTTTATTTCCGTTGTACCGGAAAAAATTCAAATGATGGATGTTTCTCCTAATCAGCTGGTCTCCGTGGCAGCGGCTTTGATTCCATTTTTAGAGCATGATGATGCGAACCGCGCTCTCATGGGATCAAACATGCAGAGACAGGCAGTACCGCTTATGTGTCCAGAGGTTCCTGTTGTGGGTACTGGAATGGAAGCAATTGTTGCCCGTGATTCAGGAGCCGTATTAGTTGCCAAGCGAGCAGGGATTGTGGAAAGTGTCGATGCCTCCCATATCATTGTCCGTGCTGATCGCCCCGAAGAAGATGGAATTGATACCGGAGTTGATATTTATACTTTAGCTAAATATCAACGGTCTAATCAGGATACCTGCTTTAATCAGAAACCAATAGTTGATATCGGTGACCGGGTCCATAAAAAAGATATTTTGGCCGATGGACCGGCAACGGATACGGGCGAATTAGCTCTGGGTAGAAATGTAATGGTTGCCTTCATGTCCTGGGGTGGTTACAACTACGAAGATTCTATTTTAGTCAGCGAGAGAATAGTCAAGGAAGATATTTATACATCAATTCATATTGAAGAGTTTGAAACCATGGCCCGCGATACAAAATTGGGCAAGGAAGAAATTACCAGAGATATTCCTAATGTTGGCGAGGAAGCTCTAAGAAATTTAGATGAGAGCGGTATAATTCGCATTGGTGTTTCCGTTAAACCAGGAGATGTTCTTGTCGGTAAGATAACTCCCAAAGGAGAAACACAGTTATCCGCGGAGGAGAAACTGCTGCGGGCAATATTTGGAGAAAAGGCCAGCGATGTACGCGATACTTCTTTGCGAGTTCCTCCGGGAGTTGAAGGTACGGTTATTGACGCAAAAATATTCACGCGGAAGGGAGCGGACAGGGATCTGCGTTCGAAAGCTATCGAAAGTGACGCCATCGAGCAGTTGACTAAAGACAGGGACGATGAAATTCGTATTCTTACCGAAACTATAAAGAAAGACATCACCAAACTAATTGTAGGAAAAACTTTGGCGATCAAACTAGTTGATGCCAAAAAGAAAACTCTTTTAAAGAAGGGTGATAAGATCACTAAAGATATCTGGGCTGATATACCGTCAAGCTATTGGAAAGATATAACTATTGCCGAAACTGACGGTTCGGAAGAAAAACTGATTAATATAATTTCTTCCTATGAAAGAAAAATTGATTTTGTCCGGGCTCATTTCGAGGAAAGGCTGGAGAAAGTTAAAGCAAGCGATGAGCTCCCACCCGGCGTAATTAAAATGGTTAAGGTTTATGTTGCCATTAAGAGAAAGCTTTCCGTAGGTGATAAAATGGCCGGAAGGCATGGTAATAAAGGTGTGCTATCGCGCATATTGCCGGAAGAAGACATGCCTTATTTCGCTGATGGCTCAACCGTTGATATTGTTCTGAATCCTTTGGGCGTTCCTTCGCGAATGAATGTCGGACAAATCCTGGAAACTCATTTAGGATGGGCGGCTAAATCAATAGGTGAAGGTTTAAACGAACTTCTGGATCGGAAATCAAACTTAAACGAAACTAAAAATGAATTGAAAAAAACATATTCATCACCTGATTTCGATAAGTTTATCGAGGAAGCTTCTACCGAAGACATCAAGCGCTTTGTGGGACGTTTGAAAAAAGGAATGCTTGTGGCCAGTCCCGTTTTTGACGGTTGTCCTGAAAATAAAATTCGGGAATTGTTGAATAAAGCCGGTTTACCCGAAACAGGACAAGCGGTTCTTTTTGATGGCAGAACTGGTGAGCCTTTTGATCAGGAAGTTACAGTAGGTATAATTTATATGCTTAAACTGCACCATTTGGTTGACAATAAAATTCATGCACGTTCAATTGGTCCATATTCACTGGTGACTCAGCAACCATTAGGCGGTAAAGCCCAGTTCGGGGGACAAAGATTGGGAGAAATGGAAGTTTGGGCAATGGAGGCTTATGGCGCTTCTTATGCTCTTCAAGAATTTCTCACGGTTAAATCCGATGATGTGGCAGGTCGAACGAGAATTTACGAATCAATTGTCAAGGGTGAACATACATTTGAGCCGGGGTTGCCGGAATCCTTTAACGTTTTGGTTAAAGAACTCCAAAGTCTCGGATTAGACGTGGAATTAGTCGAGGAAGAGTAATTCCCGGCTGTACTCATTTAAGTTTTAATCTTACAGGAGAAAATCTGTGGAAGACGTTTTCAGTTATTTTGAAAAACCCAAGAATCCGATCAGATTCAATGCAATGAAGATTTCCATAGCTTCGCCGGACAAGATTCTTTCTTGGTCTCATGGCGAAGTAAAGAAACCGGAAACCATCAACTACCGGACATTTAAACCGGAAAGAGATGGCCTTTTCTGCGCAAAGATTTTCGGACCGGTTAAAGACTATGAATGCCTTTGCGGGCGATATAAACGGATGAAGCATCGCGGAGTGGTTTGCGAAAAGTGCGGAGTAGAAGTTATTCAATCGAAAGTTCGCCGGGAAAGAATGGGGCATATTACTCTGTCAACTCCTGTGGCCCATATTTGGTTTCTAAAAAGTCTTCCCAGTCGTATCGGGAATCTCATGGATTTGACATTGAAAGAACTGGAGAAGGTTCTCTACTTTGAATCATGGATAGTTCTTGATCCCAAAGACACTTCCTTGAAGAAACAGGAATTGCTCACGGATGAAGAATACAGCGAAGCCAGAGACCAGTTCGGCGAGAATGGTTTTGTCGCCGGAATCGGCGCCGAGGCAGTCAGGAAACTGCTCGAAGAAATCGATTTGGAAAAACTCTATGAAGAGTTGCGCGCGGAAGTTGTTACATCTATTTCCGATACAAAGAAAAAGAAACTAGTCAAAAGATTAAAGGTAGTAGAAGCCCTACGTAAGTCCGGCAATAAACCTGAGTGGATGATTTTAACTGTATTGCCGGTTATCCCGCCTGATTTACGGCCTTTAGTTCCACTGGACGGCGGGCGCTTTGCAACCTCTGATCTTAACGATTTATACAGAAGAGTCATCAATAGAAACAATCGCCTGAAGCGACTGCAAGAATTAAACGCGCCGGAAATTATTATACGCAATGAAAAACGAATGCTGCAGGAAGCGGTCGATGTTCTCTTTGATAACGGTCGCCGTGGTCGTGCAATTACGGGAACCAATAAGCGACCGTTGCGTTCCTTGTCCGATATGTTGAAAGGTAAACAGGGACGTTTCCGCCAGAATTTACTGGGTAAAAGAGTCGATTATTCAGGCCGTTCGGTAATTACTGTAGGTCCTGATTTAAGGCTGCATCAATGCGGATTACCCAAAAAGATGGCCCTCGAGCTTTTTAAGCCGTTTATTTATAATCGTCTGTTGGATAAGGGATATGTTACTACTGTAAAAAGCGCCAAGAAAATGGTCGAAAGAGAAACGGCCGAAGTATGGGATGCGCTTGATGAAGTTGTACGCGAGTACCCGGTTATTCTTAACCGCGCGCCAACTTTGCATCGTTTGGGTATGCAGGCATTTGAACCGGTGTTAATTGAAGGTAAGGCAATCCGGTTGCATCCTCTGGTTTGTACCGCTTTCAATGCGGACTTTGACGGTGATCAGATGGCTGTGCATGTTCCATTGTCCATAGAGGCGCAAACAGAAGCGCGCGTTCTCATGATGTCTACCAATAATATTCTTTCGCCGGCTAATGGAAAGCCGATTATTATTCCCAGCCAGGATATTGTTTTGGGGATTTATTATCTCACCCGTGCCAAAAACGGAGTCAAAGGTGAAGGCATGGTTTTTGCCGGGCCGGAAGAAGTCCGTTCGGCTATCGATGCTGGAGTTGTAGCATTGCATGCGCGCATCAAGGTTCGTATTAACTCGGAATTAAAAGATACGACAGTAGGAAGAATCATTCTTGCGGAAATAATTCCTGAAGAAATTTCTTTTGATGCTGTAAATAAATTAATGAACAAGAAGGAAATGGCGAACCTTATTGACCATTGTTACCGGTTATGCGGCGATAAAACAACGGTATTATTAGCGGACAGGCTTAAGGATTTAGGTTTCAAGTATGCCACCATTTCCGGACTTTCTTTTGCGGTTGGCAATATGATTATTCCGGAGCACAAAAAGAATATTGTTCTGCAAGCTGACAAAGACGTCCTCAAGATTCACAAACAATATATGGATGGTTTGATTACCGATGGTGAACGCTATAACAAAGTTATTGATATCTGGGCGCAAGCCACTGAGAAAATTGCTACCGAAATGTTGAGTGGTATAAGTACGGAAGATGTTGCCGGTGCTGATGGTAAAAAGCGCAATATCGAAAGTTTCAACCCGATTTTTATGATGGCTGATTCCGGCGCCAGAGGTTCCGCAGTACAATTGCGACAATTGGCAGGTATGCGCGGATTGATGGCTAAGCCGTCAGGAGAAATTATTGAAACACCTATTACAGCCAATTTCCGTGAAGGTCTAACAGTACTGCAGTACTTTATTTCTACACACGGAGCTCGCAAGGGCTTAGCTGATACGGCACTGAAAACAGCAAATTCTGGTTATCTTACTCGAAGACTCGTGGATGTAGCTCAGGACTGTATCATTACCGAGCAGAATTGCGAAACAGTCGACGGTATTTATGTTTCCGCGCTGATGGAAGGTGGAGAAATGATAGAAACCGCCGGAGAGAGGGTATTGGGTAGAGTAGCCCTGCAGGAAATAAAAGATCCTTTTACCGGTGAAATTATCGTTAAAGCCAATGAAGCTATTGATGAAGCGCTGGCGGAAAAGATTGATAGTTCTGGAATCGAAAGAGTTAATATTAGATCCGTTTTAGCCTGTCGCGCTAAGCATGGTGTTTGCGCCATGTGCTACGGCCGCGATCTGGCTCATGGACATCTGATTAATATTGGTGAAGCGGTAGGTATTGTAGCAGCTCAATCCATTGGTGAACCGGGAACACAGTTGACGATGAGAACATTCCATATCGGTGGAACTGCGAAATTTGATGAACATTCCACTTTGGAAGCGCGTCATGATGGTTTAATTAAGTTCGTTAATTTGAATACAGTTAAAACAAGGGAGAATGATTTCGTTGTTATGAACCGCCACGGCGAAATTCATGTTTTAGACGATCAGAAACGCAGCCGTGGCAAATATCCAGTGCCTTATGGCGCCCATCTGAAAGTAAGCGAAAAAAATTCAGTCAAAAGTGGACAATTAATCGCAGAATGGGATCCTTTTTCCAGACCTATTTTGGCTGAGGTGGATGGAACAATTAAATTCGGTGACATCATCGAAGGAAAAACGATGCAAGAACAGGTTGATGAAGTCACCGGTCTATCGCGTAAAGTTATAGTCGAATTAAAAGGCGGTGATTTAAGGCCGCGAGTTTCGATCAAGGATAGCAAGGGGAAAACAGCAAAACTTGCCAGTACTGGTTCTGCGGCACGCTATTTCTTGTCAGTCGGAGTAAATCTATTTGTATCCGAGGGTGATAAGGTTCGCGCAGGTGACATTGTCGCAAAAATTCCGCGCGAAACAACAAAAACAAAAGACATCACGGGAGGTTTGCCACGTGTGGCAGAATTATTTGAAGCACGTAAACCTAAAGATTTTGCCGTTATCAGTGAAATCGATGGTGTTGTTTCCTATGGCAAAGATGCGAAAGGTAAACGAAAAATTATTGTGACTCCGGAAATTGGCGAAGAAAAGGAATACCTTATTGCCAAGGGCAAACATATCAGTGTTCAGGAAGGTGATCGTGTTACGCCCGGTGATGCTTTGATGGATGGCGTGAACAATCCCCATGATCTTTTAGCCATTAAAGGCGAAAAGGAACTGGCCCGATACCTGGTTGATGAAGTGCAGGAAGTTTATCGTTTGCAAGGTGTTAAGATTAATGATAAGCATATGGAAGTAATTGTTCGTCAAATGTTGCGCCGGATTAAGGTAAACGAACCGGGTGACACAATTTTCATTACCGACGAGCAGGTTGAGCGTTACCGTTTTCAGGAAGAAAACGAAAAAGTCATGGCTCAAGGCGGACGTCCGGCTATCGGCGAGCCATTGCTTTTAGGTATTACCAAAGCATCACTCAGTACACAAAGTTTCATTTCTGCTGCTTCCTTCCAGGAAACCACCAGAGTACTGACAGAAGCATCGCTTTCTGGTAAGACAGACTACCTGAGAGGATTGAAAGAAAACGTTATTATGGGTAGGTTGATACCGGCAGGTACCGGGCTTGTGATGTATCGGAATCTCGGTATTAAAGTTGGTGATGTTGATTCTGAAGCGATTATGGAATAAACTAAAAAAATTGAGAAAAAAGCTTGACATAAATGATTTGAATTGATAGTTACCGCAGATTTGCTGCTGCTTACAGAATAGTGGCAAGAATGGAGATCGGGAGGATAAATGCCGACAATCAGTCAACTGGTTCGCAAGGGTAGAACCAGGATACAAAAGAAGACAAATACACCAGCGCTGGCAGGTTCGCCACAACGCCGCGGTGTTTGTGTCAGGGTATATACAACAACCCCTAAAAAACCAAATTCAGCTTTAAGGAAGGTGGCCAGGGTTCGTCTAACTAGCGGTTATGAAGTGACTTCTTATATTCCAGGCATTGGTCATAATCTGCAGGAGCATTCAGTTGTTTTAGTACGTGGGGGCAGAGTTAAAGATTTACCCGGCGTAAGGTATCATATTGTTAGAGGTATACTCGATGCTGTAGGTGTTCAAGATCGCAAACAGAGTAGATCAAAGTACGGCGCTAAAAAGCCAAGCTAAACTAAACGGGGATAGTTAAATGCCGAGAAGACGTGAAGTAGAAAAAAGGGATGTTTTGCCCGATCCTAAGTTTAATAATAAACTGGTTGCAAAATTTGTAAATTCTTTGTTGAAGCGGGGCAAGAAAAGCTTAGCAGAAAGTATTCTTTACGGTGCTTTTGATATTGTGGAAAAAAAATTGAAGGAGCAACCGGTTGAACTTTTTGAAAAAGCTGTTAGTAATGTAAAACCGGTTATTGAAGTAAAGTCAAGACGTGTCGGTGGTTCTACCTATCAAGTTCCGACAGAAGTAGCGCCAGCACGGCGCACAGCGCTGGCAATCCGCTGGCTGATTACAAATGCGCAAGAACGAACGGAAAAAACGATGAGAGAAAAACTTGCCGGTGAACTGATGGATGCGGCAAGCAACCGTGGCGGAGCAATAAAAAAGAGAGAAAGTGTGCATAAGATGGCTGAAGCAAATAAGGCTTTTGCACATTATAAGTTTTAATATAATTTAAACGATAAACGAACCAACCATTCAAAGTTAAGGAGGAAAGGTGACATGGCAAAGAAAAAATTCGAAAGGACTAAGCCGCATTTTAATATAGGAACAATCGGTCACGTTGATCATGGTAAGACAACGTTAACAGCCGCAATAACCAAGCATTTGGCCAAAAAAGGATTTGCGGAATTTCGACCTTTCGATTCCATTGATAATGCTCCAGAAGAAAAAGAACGTGGAGTCACAATCAATATTTCTCACGTGGAATATGAGACGGATAAAAGGCATTACGCACACGTGGATTGCCCCGGTCACGCCGATTATATTAAAAACATGATTTCCGGAGCTGCACATATGGATGGAACTATTCTAGTTGTTGCCGCCTCCGACGGTCCCATGCCCCAAACCAGAGAGCATATTCTTCTTGCTCGTCAGGTTCAGGTTCCTTATGTTGTCGTTTACCTAAATAAAGTCGATTTGGTTGATGATCCTGAGCTTCTCGATTTAGTCGAGTTGGAATTAAGAGAGCTTTTAACTCAATATGAATTTCCTGGTGATGATATTCCTATTATTCGTGGTTCGGCGCTTAAGGCTTTGGAAACAGATGATTCCGCTTCAGCCGACGCAAAATCAATCTGGGAGCTTCTGGATGCTGTAGATAGCTACATTCCGCAGCCGAAAAGAGATACAGAAAAGCCTTTCCTGATGCCAGTTGGCGATGTTTTCACAATTTCCGGCCGTGGTACGGTTGTGACAGGTAGAGTAGACAGAGGTATTGTGAAAGTCGGTGAGGAAGTCGAAATCATCGGAATTAGACCTACCTTCAAGACAGTCGTTACCGGTGTAGAAATGTTCCGTAAAATACTTGATGAAGGCCGGGCCGGGGATGATGTTGGCTTGCTCTTAAGAGGTATCAAGCGTGAAGAAGTAGAAAGAGGCCAAGTTATTGCAAAACCGGGATCAATTACTCCGCATACAAAATTTGAAGCTGCTGTTTACGTTTTAACAAAAGAAGAAGGCGGGCGTCATACACCATTCTTCTCCGGATATCGTCCACAGTTTTATTTCCGGACAACAGACGTAACCGGTGTTGCCACTTTGCCGGAAGGTGTTGAAATGGTTATGCCCGGTGATAATGTTAAAATGAGCATCGAGCTGATTATGCCCATAGCAATGGAAGAGCAATTGAGATTCGCCATTCGTGAAGGCGGAAGAACAGTAGGTGCCGGAGTCGTAAGCAAGATTATCGAATAGAAACTGAGGATAGGTTATCAGATCAATGAAAGAACAAAAGATTAGAATTCGTCTTAAAGCTTACGACTATAAACTATTGGATCGTTCTGTGGAAGAAATTGTAGAAACGGCAAAAAGAACCGGCGCGCGTGTAGCTGGTCCTATACCCCTACCTACAGAAATCAATAAGTATTGTGTGAACCGGTCACCGCATGTAGATAAAAAATCCCGCGAGCAGTTTGAAATCAGAACACATAAGAGACTGATTGATATTGTCGAGCCTACCCAGGCAACGGTGGATGCGTTGATGAAATTGGATCTTTCCGCCGGTGTGGATGTCGAAATAAAAGCGTAGGTGCGTTTTCAGTGTGAAGAAATGGTAATAATTTTGCCATTCTTCAAAGCGAAGGTTATTGGCTGTATAGTTATTGAAAAAGTTGGATGAACCGATGAACAAAGGAATAATTGGGAAAAAGCTAGGAATGACGCAAGTATTTGCCGAAGATGGAGCTGCCGTTGGAGTAACTGCTGTTGAAGTCGAGCCGTCTGTTGTTGTGCAGGTTAAAACTAAGGAAAAAGACGGCTATGACGCTATTCAAATTGGTTACGGCAGGACTAAACAAAAGAATGTTACCAAGCCGATGCAGGGTCACTTTAGTAAAGCAAACAAGGGTTATTTTCGTGAGCTCAAAGAATTTCCGGCGGAAGCTGGAATGTATGAAGTAGGGCAGGAAATCAGCGCTGATATTTTTCAAGCCGGTGATTTTGTTGATGTTGCCGGAACTTCGAAAGGCAAAGGTTTTCAGGGTGTTATCAAGAGGCATGGTTTCCACGGTGGCCGGGCCACACACGGTTCCATGTTTCATCGAGCGCCGGGATCTATCGGTGCCAGTGCTGATCCGTCGAGAGTATTTAAAGGAACAAAATTGCCAGGCCATATGGGCTGTGTGAGCAAAAGTATTCAGAATTTGCAGGTATGGCAGGTTCGTGCCGATAGAAATTTGCTTTTGTTGAAAGGTTCAATTCCCGGCAGTAAAAATAGATTTGTGTTAATAAAACAAGCCAAGAAAAAAAGTGCTTAAGTCACTGGAGTTGTAAACATGGCAGTCGCAGATGTTTTTGATATTCAAAATAAGAAAGTTGCTACAGTTGAGTTAAATGATGCTGTGTTTGGCGCCGAAGTCAATGAAGCAATAGTTTACAATGTAGTTAAAATGCAATTAGCTGCGAGACGTTCCGGAACTGCTTCTACTAAAACCAGACACGATGTCAGTGGTGGTGGAAAAAAGCCCTGGCGGCAAAAAGGGACAGGGAGAGCCAGAGCCGGAACGACAAGATCACCTATTTGGAGAGGCGGAGGAATTGTTTTTGGCCCTCATCCGCGGGATTTTTCTTACAGCATACCAAAAAAAATACGTAAAAAAGCTGTGATCAGCGCGCTAAGTATGAAGCTCAAACAAGATAAAATGGTGATCCTCAAAGATTTTCCGATGGAGAAGATCAGTACACGTGAATTCAAAAGTGTCGTTGATCTGTTTGGTTTGAAGAAGGCACTTTTTGTTATAGATAGTGAAAATTTAGTATTGCTGAAGTCGTCGCGAAATCTTAAGAACGTTAAAATGATTAGGTCGGAAGGTATTAATGTTTACGATATTTTAAATCATGAACATTTAGTCCTTCTTGAACCCTCTGTAAAGAAAATTGAGGGAGCATTGCTTGCATAATGGAAGTACATCAGATTATTAAAAGAGTACTGGTTACAGAAAAAAGCACGGTGGCAAGAGACGAGTTCAATAAATATCATTTTGAAGTCGACAGGAAGGCCAACAAGGTTCAAATTGGCGCCGCCGTGGAAAAATTATTTAAAGTTAAGGTTGTTGATGTCCGTGTTCTGCATGTCTTGGGTAAAGTAAAACGATTAGGCAGAATCACTGGACAGAAGAGTTCTTGGAAAAAGGCAATCGTTACTTTAGATGCTGGCAGCCGTATAGAAATTACCGAAGGCGTGTAAGAAATAATTAAGGATTAGGCTAATGGCAATTATCAAGTACAAACCGACATCACCAGGCAGAAGATTTCAAAGTGTTGCCGATTTTGCAGAGATCACATCTACTGAGCCGGTAAAAAGTTTACTCAAACCGTTGAGGAAATCTGGCGGGCGCAATAGTTATGGACGAATTACGGCAAGATACATTGGCGGTGGTCATAAACGTAAATATCGAATAATTGATTTCTGCCGCAATAAAACGGATATCCCCGCAAAGGTTGCCGCAATAGAATATGATCCTAACAGATCGGCAAGAATTGCTTTGCTCAACTATAGAGACGGTGAGAAGAGATATATTGTCGCACCTGCGCAAGTCAATGCTGGAGATACAATAATCAGTGGTGAAAAGGCTGACATTAAACCAGGGAATGCTATCCCTCTGAAATATATCCCACTCGGTTCATTAATTCATAATGTCGAATTAAAAGTTGGTCGTGGGGGGCAGTTAATTAGGTCGGCCGGAGCTTATGGTCAGTTGATGGCTAAAGAAGGAAGTTATGCTCAAGTTCGGCTTCCTTCAGGTGAAGTCCGGAAAGTGTTTATTGAATGCATGGCTACAATTGGGCAGGTAGGCAATAACGAACATGAAAATATCAGCATTGGCAAAGCCGGAAGAAATCGCTGGTTGGGCAAAAAGCCTCATGTTCGTGGCGTTGTTATGAATCCTGTAGATCATCCGATGGGTGGTGGTGAAGGTAAATCATCCGGTGGAAGACATCCTTGTACTCCCTGGGGAGTGCCGACAAAGGGTCATAAGACTAGGAAAAACAAAAGTACAGATAAATATATTGTAAAGAGAAGAGGTTAAAGAAGCGTGGCACGTTCGATCAAAAAAGGTCCATATATTGAGGATAGGTTGCTGGCCAGGGTCAGAAAAATGGAGACCGAGAGTAGCAAAAATGTTATCAAGACTTGGTCGCGGCGTTCAACCGTAACACCGGAACTTATAGGTTACACGTTTGCGGTGCATAATGGGAAAAAATTTATTCCGGTGTATGTAACGGAGAATATGGTAGGGCATAAGCTCGGTGAGTTTGCGCCGACAAGGACTTTTTATTCGCATTCTGGTGATCGCAAAACTAAAGTCCGCACGTAAATCTTCGAGCCAGGGTGGAGACTTTTGGAGTTAATTAATATGGAAGCAAAAGCTATTGCAAAATATATAAGAATGTCACCACAGAAAGTAAGATTGGTGGCTGATTTGGTCAGGGGTAAGAAAGTGCAGGAAGCACGTAATATACTTCTTTACACTCGAAAATATGCAGCGGCCATAGTTGCGAAGCTTCTGAAATCAGCTGTAGCCAATGCTGCCCAGAATCCCAGTATCAATGAAAATGTTCTCTATGTTAAAGAAATATTCGTGGATCAAGGACCGGCATTAAAGCGTTGGAGAGCGAGAGCACAGGGAAGAGCGGCGGGAATAAAGAAAAGAACTTCACACATTACAATAGTAGTGGATGAAAAGTAAGGAGGCACGATATTGGGTCAGAAGGTTAACCCGGTAGGATTACGACTAGGCTACATTAAAAAGTGGCAATCAGTATGGTTTGCCGATAAAAGCTACAGCGAAATGCTGCATGAGGATCTGAAGATCAGGAAGTACCTCAAAAAGAAGCTTTATCATGCCGGCATTTCTAAGATTGAGATAGAGAGAGCTGCTAATAAGGCCAAAGTAAATATATACGCAGCCAGACCTGGAATTATTATCGGTAAAAAAGGCTCTGAAATTGAGAAGCTGAAAGCGGAGATTGAGAAATTTTCCAAAGCCGAAATTATAATCAATATTTTAGAAGTACGTAAACCGGAAATAGATGCACAATTGGTGGCTGAAAATGTTGCCATGCAATTGGAAAGAAGAGTTGCTTTCCGGCGGGCGATGAAAAAGTGTGTTGGTTATGCTCTGAAGTTTGGAGCTAAGGGAATAAAAATATCATGCTCTGGCAGATTGGGTGGGTCTGAAATTGCCCGAGCGGAGTGGTATCGGGAAGGTCGTGTACCGCTTCACACTCTGCGCGCCGACATTGACTATGGGTTTATTGAAGCCCACACAGCTTACGGGCTGATTGGTGTTAAAGTTTTAATTTTTCATGGTGAAGTATTACCGACTAAGGATGAAAAATTATAATCTTGCCGCTTAGGTGATAAGGCAGGCAATAAGTTTAGTATATAAGTTGTTTTGGTGAACGGGAGTTTTAGATTATGTTAATGCCGAAAAGGGTAAAATACAGAAAGCTGCAAAAAGGCCGAATGGGCGGAAAAGCCACAAGAGGAAGTTCGATTTCTTTTGGTGATTTTGGGCTACAGGCGGCTGAATGCGGCTGGATCACTGCCAGGCAGATCGAAGCTGCTCGAATCGCCATGACTCGTTATGTCAAGCGTGGTGGTAAGATATGGATTCGGGTATTCCCGCACAAGTCGGTGACAAAAAAACCGGCGGAAACTAGAATGGGCAAGGGAAAGGGAGCCCCGGAAGGATGGGTAGCTGTTGTTAAACCCGGTACGGTTCTCTATGAGATGGAAGGTGTAACCAAAGAAGTGGCCAAAGAAGCATTTCGGCTGGCGTCCCATAAGTTGTCTATTGGCACTAAATTTATGTCAAGGGAGATATCTGATGAAAATTAAAGAAATCAGAGATCTCGGTGTAAACGAGCTCAATCAAAAAAACAGTGAAATTCTCGAAGAACTTTTTCGATTAAAGATTCGGCATGCATCTGGCCAGTTGGAATCGCCGGCAAAGTTGGGACGTCTCCGCAAGGAAATAGCTAGAATAAACACAGTGCTGAAGGAAAAGGAGGCTGCGATCTAACATGGCTGTTCAAGGAAACAAGCGCACGATCAAAGGCGTGGTGATAAGCGATAAGATGGATAAAACAATCGTGGTTAAAGCCGAGCGGTTGGTTAAACATTCTGTTTTTCATAAGTATGTGCGTAAACACGTTAAATACAAAGCTCATGATGAGCAAAACGAATGTAAAGCTGGAGACACAGTTCTAATAATTGAGGCACGGCCTCTGAGTAAAGATAAACGCTGGCGGATGCTGGAAATTCTGGAGAGAGCAAAATAGAGAGCTTAACTTGCCTCAGGCAAGTAGGTTGTTTTGAAGAGGTTTTATTTATGATTCAGATGCAGACGATACTAAATGTTGCGGATAATTCCGGCGCCAAAAAGGTTGCTTGCATTAAAGTGCTCGGTGGCTCGAAGCGTCGTTATGCAAGCTTGGGTGATGTTATTGTGGTTTCGGTAAAAGAGGCAATTCCGAATTCCAAAGTAAAAAAAGGCGACGTGATGAAAGCAGTTATTGTGCGGACAGTAAAGGAAGTAAAAAGGGCCGACGGCTCTTACTTGAAGTTTGATGACAATTCCGCAGTTTTGATTTCTAACCAGATGGAACCAGTCGGGACGAGAATTTTTGGACCTGTTGCTCGAGAGCTAAGAGCAAAACAGTTTATGAAGATAATATCGCTGGCTCCAGAGGTTTTGTAAACCTGTTTTGAAGAGGAAGAAAATGAGTTTAGGTAGATTGAAAAAAGGAGATATGGTAAAAGTTCTTGCCGGTAAGGATAAAGGTAAAACCGGTAAGGTACTGAAGTCTATCCCTGAAAAAGGAAAAGTAGTAATAGAAAAAATTAATATTATTAAGAAGCATAAAAGGCCGGATCAGAAATCCAAGGGCGGCGTAGTGGAAAAAGAGGGATCGATTCATATATCTAAAGTCGGATTGTTTTGTAATAAATGCAATGCAGCTGTGAGGATAAAAAGTAAGATCCTTGAAGATGGGAAAAAGGTACGTGTTTGTAGCAAATGCAATGACGTAATCAATGTAGGTTAGAGGAAAATGGCAAGACTAAAGGATTATTATTCAAAAACAGTAGTTCCTGCTCTGATTAAGGAGTTTAATTACAAAAATCCGATGCAAGTTCCCAAGATGGAAAAGATTGTAATTAACATGGGGCTTGGCTCAGCCATTGAAAATGTAAAAATTATTGATGGCGCCGTTCAGGAATTAGCTACGATTACCGGGCAGAAACCGGTAATAACCAAGGCAAAAAAATCAATAGCGACATTTAAGCTCAGACAGGGAATGTCCATCGGATGTTCAGTAACGTTACGAAAAGAAATGATGTATGAGTTTTTTGACCGGTTGGTCAATGTAGCGCTACCAAAGGTAAGAGACTTTCGCGGTATATCACCCAATGCTTTTGATGGCAGAGGGAATTTTTCCATGGGTTTGCAGGAACAAATTATTTTCCCGGAGATTGAGTACGACAAGGTGGAAAAGGTCAAGGGAATGAATATAACCATCGTAACTACGGCTAAAAGTGATGCTGAAGCAAGAGTTTTACTAAAGCTGATGGGTGTGCCTTTTAAGAATTAAGGAAAAAAGCTTCGGAGGAGTTTGGTGTGGCAAAGAAGTCATTAATTGCAAAAGCGAAAAGAAAGATGAAATTTTCGGTCAGAGAATATAACCGCTGCCCGCTTTGCGGCCGGCCGCGAGCGTATTACAGAAAATTTGATATGTGTAGAATTTGTTTGCGGAAACTTTCCCTGCAAGGTGAGCTTCCTGGTGTAATCAAATCGAGTTGGTAACTTAAGGTTAAGGAGAAAAAGCATGGGGATGACTGATCCTATTGCCGATATGCTTACTAGAATTAGGAATGCTAATAAGGCTCGTTTTAAGAGTGTCAATGTTTATATGTCGCAGATGAACGTCAACATTGCCAAGGTACTGAAAAAAGCTGGATATATTAGCAGCCACGATAATGTGAAAGATGAAAAGGGGCAGCAGATGCTGAAGATTACTCTGAAATATCCCGACACTAAACGTGCAGTAATTACAGATATTAAAAGAATTAGTAAACCGGGTCGTAGAGTTTATGTTTCTTCTGACAGTATTCCAAAAGTTCTAAATGGTTATGGAGTAGCTGTTCTTTCGACTTCCAGCGGTGTTATTACCGATGAGGAAGCAAGAGAGTTGAATGTTGGCGGAGAGATCCTTTGTAATGTTTGGTAATTGAAATAAACGATATTAAGCTGGAGTGCTTGCTCATGTCGAGAATAGGTAAAAAACCGATCACTTTACCCAAGAATGTTAAAATCAGTCAAAGTGGCGGAACAGTAAAAGTAGAAGGGCCCAAAGGAATTCTTTCTTCGCAATTGCCGGAAGGAATTTCCCTTACAATAGGTGATGGGAGTCTCGTTATTGAGAGAAAATCTGAGGAGAGACTTGCTCGCAGCTATCATGGTTTGGCCAGAACTTTAATTGGAAATATGGTTACCGGTGTTAGCACTGGTTTCGAAAAAGGATTAGAAATATCCGGTGTCGGTTATCGCGCTGAAGTTGCTGGAAACAGCATAAAACTGCTTTTGGGTTTTTCCAGTCCGATACAATATGATATTCCCAAAGGAATAGATATAAAAATAGATAAGCAAGTTAATATAATCGTTTCCGGTATTGATAAGCAGATGGTTGGCAGAGTTGCCGCGGAAATTAGATCATTGAAAAAGCCAGAGCCCTACAAAGGCAAAGGTATTAAGTATGTTGGCGAGCACATCAGGCGCAAGGTTGGAAAATCAGCAGGCGCTTAAGTAAACTATTAAATATTTTCACATTGCCTTAAAGAGGTGAAACCTTGGCTTCCAAAAAGACACTAAAAATTAGAGAAAAGAGAGAAAAAAGAGTAAGGGGAAGGTTTAGCGGAACTCAGGAAAGACCGCGTCTTTCCGTATTTCGGTCGGCTAGGCATATTTATGCTCAAGTGATAAACGATGTTGAATGCAGTACTTTAGCTACAGCTTCAACTTTGAGCAAGGAAATAGCAGAGAAAATAAAAGGCAAGAAGAAAGTGGAAGTGGCTAAAGAAGTGGGGAAATTAATTGCATCACATTTAAAATCTCTGGGAGTGAATAAAGTCGTTTTTGATAGAGGAAGGTTTCTCTATCATGGTCGAGTAAAAGCCTTGGCTGACGCAGCACGGGAAAATGGTTTGAAATTTTAAATTCAACTTTTGTGCATAATACTCATGATAAGGGAAAAGTCGTTGGATAAAAAAGAAATGAAAGATGTGGAGCTCCTTGACCGGGTTATTGCCATTAATCGAACGGCAAAGGTTGTCAAGGGAGGAAGGCGATTTCGTTTTAGTGCGATAGTCGTAGTTGGCGATGGTAAGGGCATGATCGGTTCAGGTCTTGGTAAGGCGCATGAAGTGCCGGAGGCTATACGCAAGGGGATGGAAATGGCCAAGAAGAACATGGTGAAAGTTGCTGTTATTGGGAAGACAATCCCTTACGAAGTCATCGGAAGTTTCGGTGCCGGGAAAGTAATGTTAAAGCCGGCATCAGAAGGGACCGGATTGATTGCCGGTGGCGCTGTAAGGGCCGTTCTGGAAGTGGCCGGTGTTCATAATATTCTGACGAAATGTCTCGGTTCTCATAATCCGCACAATTTGGTTAAGGCTACCATGGATGGCCTCTGCCAGTTAAAAGATCCGGCGGAAATTGCGGCTCAAAGAGGCAGGTAAAATATTTTAGATATCCGAAGAGGTAGCTTGCTGTGGGTAAAATGTTAAAAATTAAAATGGTGAAAAGTGAAATCGGCCGGCCAGAAAAACAAAGAAAAATTTTGCGTGGTTTGGGCCTGAATAAATTGAATAGCTGTGTAACACTAGTTGATACTCCGCAGACCCGCGGTATGGTAAACAAAGTTATCCATTTAGTATCTGTGGAAGAATCAAAGGAGTAGGTTATGGATTTAAGTTCGCTTCGGGCTCCGGCCGGCGCAACAAAGAAAAGAAAGCGGGTTGGACGCGGTGATGCATCAGGTCACGGTGGTACTTCCGGCAAAGGGGATAAGGGGCAAAAAGCGCGTTCGGGTGGTTATGTTCGTACCGGTTTTGAAGGTGGACAAATGCCAATGTCCCGAAGATTACCTAAAAGGGGCTTCCGTAATCCTTTCCAAGAAAAATTTGTCGCGGTTAATCTTATCGATTTGTGCAGGAAATTTAGTAAGGGCGCAGTCATTGACGAAGCCGCTCTTTTGGCTAGTGGGATCGTGAAGAAAAAAGGTGATGGCATTAAAATTTTGGCCAAAGGAAACATTGATTTTCCTGTCACAGTAAAGATAGCCAAAATAAGTCAGGCTGCAAAAGCAAAAATTACTGCCGCAGGTGGTTCGATAGAAGAGGTAATATAAGTTGTTAGAAGGACTAGGAGGCGTTTCCAAAATTCCAGAGTTGCAAAGAAGGATTTTATTTACATTCCTTCTTTTGGCTGTATATCGTATTGGCGTTTATATTCCCACTCCGGGAATCGATAATGTCGCTTTGCTTAGCTATTTTGAGCAGGCCAAAGGCTCTTTGTTTGGCATGATGGATATGTTTGCCGGCGGTGCTTTTAGTAATTTCTCTATATTCGCTCTCGGTATTATGCCGTACATCAGTTCTTCAATTATTCTGCAGTTATTAACGGTAGCCATACCTCATCTGGAAAGGCTTTCTAAAGAGGGTGAGGCGGGACGACGTAAGATTACGCAGTACACTCGCTATGGCACGGTTGTTTTAAGTACAATCCAGGGTTTTGGTATTGCCTGGGGCTTGCAACAAATGGCCGGACCTTCGGGTTCTCCTATTGTTTTGCAACCCGGTTGGTCATTTGTAATTATGACGGTTATTACCTTGACTTCCGGTACGGCGTTTATCATGTGGCTGGGTGAGACGATTACGGAAAAAGGAATCGGCAATGGCATTTCGCTGATAATATTTGCGGGAATAGTTTGCCGCATGCCTGCAGCAATAGGCAGTACTTATCAGCTGGCGACTTCCGGTGAATTAGGAGTGTTAGTCATATTAGGAATTACTTTAATGATGGTATTTGTTATCGGGGCTATTGTTTTTGTGGAAGGTGGACAACGGCGCATTCCCGTTCAATATGCTAAAAGGATAGTGGGGCGTAAAATGTATGGTGGCCAGACTACCCACTTGCCGTTGAAGATTAATTCAGCCGGTGTTATTCCGCCGATATTTGCATCATCGGTGATTATGTTTCCAGCGACAATTGCTAATTTTGCTCCACAATCCTGGATGAAAGACATTGCCAGTTATTTGCTTCCAGGTAAAGTTGGCTATGAATTGCTTTATGTGGCTTTTATCTTCTTCTTTTGTTTTTTCTATACAGCAGTAACTTTTAAGCCGGATGATGTTGCCGACAATATGAAAAAATTTGGTGGGTACGTTCCCGGAATTAGACCTGGCAAGAAAACAGCCGAATATATAGAAGATATATTGGAAAAACTTACCTTTAGCGGTGCTATTTACGTTTCCTTGGTATGTGTGCTTCCCAGTATTTTAATTTCTTACTTTAATACACCTTTTTATTTTGGTGGTACTGCGCTTTTGATAGTTGTTGGTGTGGCTATGGATACAGCCAGTCAGGTAGAGTCACATTTATTGACAAGGCAATACGAAGGATTTATGAAAAAGGGACAAATAGCCCGCAGACGATAACGGACGATTTTGGAAGGTTGAGCCAATGGTAATTCTGAAACTTCCGGACGAGATCGAAAAGGCAAGGGCTAGTAATAGAATAGTAGCCGAGGTTTTAAGTAAGCTTCGAGAAAAAGTAAAACCAGGTGTTAAAACGAGAGAGTTGGATAAGCTTGCCGAGGAAGTTACCGAAAAAAGAGGTGCGAAACCGGCATTTAAAGGTTACAGAGGGTATCCCTATTCTCTTTGTACTTCAGTCAACGAACAAGTTGTTCATGGAATGCCTTCTGAGCGAGTTTTAGTAGAAGGTGATATTATAGGGATAGATTTTGGTGTTTATCATCGCGGATTTTACGGTGATGCGACGATAACACTACCTGTCGGCAAGGTTAATGAAAAAGCGCTCCGGCTTATGCAGGTTACGGAGCAGAGCTTATATGCCGGCATAGAACAGGCTAAAGCAGGCAACCGGTTGGGTGATATATCCGCGGCCGTTCAAGGGACAGTAGAAGCTGGTGGATTTTCGATTGTGCGGGATTTTGTGGGACATGGTGTAGGAAAGAATCTGCATGAAGATCCACAGATTCCCAATTATGGGAAAAAAGGCCGTGGCGTTGAGTTGAAAACTGGAATGATCTTGGCTATAGAGCCGATGGTAAACGAGGGGAGTTATAAAGTACGGATTTTACCTGACGGCTGGACAGTAATTACAGAAGATGGCAGTTTGTCGGCTCATTTTGAGCATTCGGTGGCAATTACCGATAACGGACCAGAAATTTTAAGTAAGCTAAATTAGTTTTTTAATTTTGATGGTTGAAGTATTAAAGGCAAGATAGATAATAGGGTATGGCTAAAGAGGAAGCAATTGAAGTTGAAGGTCGGGTTATTGAGCCTCTACCCAATGCGATGTTCCGAGTAGAACTCGAAGGCGGACATAAGGTTTTAGCTCACATATCCGGCAAAATGAGAATGCATTTTATTAAGATTCTGCCGGGCGATAAAGTAACCGTAGAGCTTTCGCCATATGATTTAACTCGTGGTCGTATCACTTATAGGACAAAGTAAAATATTTTTTTACCGGAGATAAGGAGTTAAAAGCGTGAAAGTAAGATCGTCTGTGAAAAAAATATGTGAGAAGTGTAAGATTGTTAAACGCAAGGGTGTTTTGCGCGTAATTTGCGAAAATCCTAAGCATAAGCAGCGCCAGGGCTAGTTTTTAAAATTTAGGAGGTTATAGGTGGCACGAATTTCAGGTGTTGATTTACCGAAAAATAAAAGAATGGAAGTTGCTTTAACTTATATTTATGGTATTGGCCAAACAAAGTCGAAGCAAATTCTTAAAGATGCGGGTGTAAGTCCAGATACAAGAACGGACGAACTCGCCGATTCTGAAATATCGTCAATTAGAAATATAATCGACAAAGAGCACAAGGTTGAAGGTGACCTGCGCCGGGACATTTCGATGTCAATCAAGCGTTTGATGGATATTGGTGCCTATCGTGGATTGCGACATCGCAGGGGCCTTCCTGTGAGAGGACAGAGAACTCACACCAATGGCCGCACAAGGAAAGGTCCGAGGCGGGCGATTGCAGGCAAGAAAAAGTAATTTGAGTATTCTCAACCGGAGGGAAAATGGTTAAGGCAGTCAGAAAGACGGGTAAGAAGAAGGAAAAGAAAAATATTACAGAGGGGGTTGCGCACATTCAATCCACTTTTAATAATACAATTATCACTATAACTGACTTGAGTGGTAACGTTATTTCTTGGTCTTCATCTGGTTTGCAAGGTTTTAAAGGATCACGTAAGAGTACACCCTTTGCTGCGCAGATGGCGGCGGAAGATGCCGTGCGTAAGGCTAAAGAACAGGGAATGCGCAGGGTGCAGGTATATATAAAGGGCCCGGGTTCTGGACGGGAATCGGCGTTGCGGTCGTTGCAACTTGCCGGGCTTACAATTACCATTATTCGAGATGTGACTCCTGTTCCGCACAACGGATGCAGGCCACCAAAGCGTCGCAGAGTATAAATAGAGAAGTATAATATCAAAAATATTTGTTAAATAAGGGAGGCGTTTTTTGGCAAGATATACGGATTCCTCATGTAGGTTGTGTCGTCGCGAGAACTTGAAGCTTTTTCTTAAAGGCGATAGGTGCTATTCGGAAAAATGTGCTTTTGAAAGAAGAGGCTATGCTCCGGGAGATCATGGTCAGGCGCATAAAAAACAGCGTTCTGATTATGGAGTTCAATTACGGGAAAAACAGAAACTCAAGAGATTGTACGGTCTCCTAGAAAAGCAGTTTAGAGGATACTTTGAAAAAGCCGATCAGCAGAAGGGCATTACAGGAACAAATTTACTTCTTTTTCTGGAAAGAAGGATGGACAACATGATATTCCGCATGGGTTTGGCAAACTCCAGAGTGGAAGCAAGGCAACTAATTAGCCATGGACATTTTTTAATTAATGGCAAACCGGTAAATATTCCTTCATATTTACTTAAAGCCGGAGATGAAGTTTCTGTTAAAGAGGGCAGTCGCAAGATTACCCGGGTACTTGAAGCAATGGAAACGGTGGCACGACGTGGTGTGCCTCATTGGCTGGCATTAGATAAAGAAAACTTTAAAGCATCGCTCAAATTGCTGCCGGTACGGGAAGACTTGACAATGCCGGTACAGGAACAGCTCGTTGTAGAGCTTTATTCTAAGTAAAAACAAATATTTTTCATAAACCAGCTAGAGGGTGGGTTTAAATATGCAGAGAAACTGGTCTAGTTTGATTCGTCCCAAACGTGTTGATGTTGATGAAGCGACGCGTACGCGTTTCTACGGAGAATTTACAATTCAGCCTTTGGAGAGAGGTTACGGCGTAACGCTTGGTAATGCCTTAAGGCGAGTGCTGCTTTCTTCGATTCAAGGCTCCGCTATAATTTCGATAAAAATTGATGGTGTATTGCACGAATTTTCAACTATCCCGAAAGTTAAAGAAGACGTAACTGATATTATTTTGAACTTAAAAGGGGTTCGTTTCAAACTGGGGCAAGCGGAAACAAAAGTAGTACACATTAAGGTAGAGCGCGCAGGTGTTATCACAGCAGCTGATATTATTACTGACGGTACGATAGAGGTACTGAACCCGGATCATTATATTGCGACTATATCCGGCGGCGGTTCTTTTAAAGCCGAATTAGTTGTAAAAATGGGCAAAGGGTATGATCCTGCGAAAAAAGAGTTGAATCCCGATCAGCCCGAAGGAACAATTAATGTTGATGCTATTTATTCACCAGTTAATAAAGTTAACTATGTTGTTTCCCATGCCCGCGTCGGTCAAATTACCGACTATGATAAACTTGTTATCGAAGTTTGGACAGATGGCAGTTTAAGTCCGGAAGATGCTATTGCCTATTCGGCAAAAATATTAAAACAGCAATTGGATGTGTTTGTCAATTTTGAAGAAATTGATGAAGTGATTAAGCTGGAGGCTGAAGAAGAAAAAGGCAATATCAATGAAGTTCTTTTGCGCTCCGTAGAGGATTTGGAACTCTCTGTCCGTTCGGCGAATTGTCTGAAAAACGCCGGGATTAATAGCATTGGTGAGCTGGTGCAAAAGACGGAAGCGGAAATGCTCAAGACGAAGAATTTTGGCCGTAAATCACTGAGCGAAATTAAAGATATTCTTACCGAATATGGTCTAACTTTCGGAATGAAACTTGAATTTGGCCCATGGGATGGAGAAAAAGAATAATTGCTTTATGTTGCTGCGCAGCAGAAGGATGTTTTACAAAGATATCAGGATTTGATTGTTAGGAAAGGAAGATATTATCAATGTATCATGGTAATGCGGGAAAAAAACTAGGTAGAACCTCAAGCCATAAGGAAGCCATGTTTCGTAATATGGTTACTTCCGTTATAAAATATGAAAGTATCCGCACAACAGACACCAAGGCGAAAGAATTGAGAAAACTGGCGGAAAGGATGATTACCTTGGGCAAGAGAGGTGATTTACATGCTCGCCGTCAGGCTTTAGCCGTTGTCCGGGATAAATCCCTGGTGAGCAAATTATTTGGAGAGCTTACCGAACGTTACCGCAATCGTGCCGGTGGATACACGCGTATAATCAAGATGGGTTTTCGCTTTGGTGATAACGCTCCCGTTTCCATACTGGAATTTATTCCTGAAGAGAAAAAGAAGGAAAAAGCAAAAACTAAAGCCAAGACAAAAGCAAAAGTGGCTCAATAAAGCACTTCAACATTCGATAATTTGAAAAAGGCAGGGCTAACACCCTGCCTTTTTTTATAGCAATAACGCACTAAAATTTATTAGAAGCATAAACATACTGCACGTACGAAAACAAACATCTACACAATTACCATATTTTGCAGCCAATATTTCCTTGACACATAAGTTTCTTGTTGCTTATACTTCCTGCGTCAAAAACAATACTTTATCAAAAGATGGAGCGAAACTAAAGAAACGGCCTGTTGGTGACGAGGCAAACAAGCCGTATGAACAGCTATAAAATGATAAATGGAATGATCGTAAAAAGAATAGGAAGAATACCATGAAAAAGTTACTGATTACTGTTGTCTCAGTATTGGTGCTGTTGGCGGTGATTGTTTCACTGGCCATGTGGAATTCTAACGGAAAATTGATTGATTTCATCGCCGGCCAGTATGAGCCGGAGCCGAAAACACTGCAGCAGGACATCAGTATCAGGGGAGCAGAAGCCGGTCAGTCCTACACAGCGCAGGTCAGCATCGATACCGGTACACCGGTCAATGTAGTTTCCAAAGAGTATATCTCATTCGCTGTTGATTCCTCGCAGGTGGTGGGCGGTAAGTGGTGGAACCCGACTGCCAGAGGAACGGAAACCGGTTCCGGCACCGTGCACGCGCCGGTGTTCAATTTCAACCAACCAAAACTCGACACTATGGTTCATGGACTGGCCCCCGCCTACCTGCGCATCGGCGGCTCCGAGGCAGACAAGATTTACTACGCTATGCAGGACACCTCGGACTTCCAACCCAATGCACCCTCCCGCTATAAATCGGTTATGACCTCCAAGCAGTGGGATGATATAAACGCCTTTGCCTCCCGTAACGGTCTGCATCTGGTGTTCACCCTCAACAGCGGCCCTGCCTCCAGGAAGGCCGATGGAATCTGGGATGGTACGAACGCGGAAGAATTGCTGAAATACACTACCGAGCATGGCTACAAGGTAGCCCTCTGGGAGTTGGGCAATGAGCTGAATATCTTCTGGTTCGTCCACGGGCTTAAGGCTCAGGTCTCTCCCCAACAATACGATAAAGACCTTTTGGTCGCCAGAGCCCTTATCAAAAAATACATGCCGTCGTCCAAATTCGCCGGGCAGGGTAGTGCTTTCTGGCCACTGCTGGGTGAACCGCTGAATTTGCTTTACGGGTACATGCCCAAGTACCTGGAAAGGTCTAACGACAAGACAGACCTAGTGTCGTGGCACTATTACCCGCAACAGTCCCAGCGGGGCCCGATCGCCGTGAGGCGAGCTTACCCGTCACGCCTGCTCAACCCGAAAAACCTGGACGAGGTTAAACACTGGGCCCAAAAGATCAAGCAATGGCGCGACAGCTATGCGCCCGGCAAACCGATTTGGTTAGGAGAAACCGGCAATGCCCAGTTCGGAGGCCAACCTGGACTTTCGGACGTTTATCTGGGCGGTCTGTGGTGGATGGACCAGCTTGGCCTGCTTGCCCGCAGCGGCCATGATACTGTGGTGCGCCAGAGTCTGACCGGCATGAACTATGGCATGATCGATGACGTGGACCTTACGCCCCGGCCGGATTACTGGAACTCACTGCTCTGGAAACGCCTGATGGGCACGCGGGTCTACAACGTAAAGGTAAGCGGAGACAAATCAGGGAAACTTCGCGCCTATGCTCATAGCAGTGCCGGCGATAACCCGGCATCGCTTACAGTCCTGCTCATCAACCTCGACCACCAGCGTAACGCCGCCGTCTCGTTGCCTGGCGTAAAAAGCCAAGGGTATAAGGTATATCAGTTCACTACGCCGGACATCTTCGGCAAAAAGGTTTTGCTCAACGGCAAAGAACTAAAGTTAGCCGCTAATGGCAGTCTGCCTGTAATACAAGGCCGCCTGCAGCCGCAAACAGGCATTACCCTTAACCCGCTTTCATACTGTTTCGTTATATTTAAATAAAAACAAAAAACTTTCAGGAGGTGGGCAGGCTATGGGTTACAAATTTAAAAAACGTCATATCCTTTATGCGCTTCTTGCGATTCTGATCATTTTGGTAGGGTATTTCACCATTACCCGGATTGACTTCGCCAAACATAATATGAACCCTGAACTGGCACAGGTCTCCCCATCAGATCGGGGTACAGTCAGCCCTGTTTATTCGTATGATATCCCGCTAGATAAAACGAGCCCATGGCCAAAATTCAGATGCAACTCTATTCAAACAGGACGGTCAGAAGTCCTACCCGAAAAATCGAATTTGAACCCCTGGGTATTTCATACCAGCAAAGGGATTTTCAGCTCTCCGGTAATAGATAGTGATGGAACGGTCTATATTGGATCAGGCGATCATTATTTATATGCCATCGACAAAACGGGCAGGCTCAAGTGGAAATATCTGACAGGTGAGATCATAGATTCATCAGCGCTGCTGGATGATAAAGGAAGGATTTACGTGGGCGCAGGTGATGCCTATGTTTATGCCCTCAACCGCAGCAATGGCAAACTTTTATGGAAGTTCAAGGCGCACACACCTCAGGAAGTAACCGAAAAATTCGGCGTGAAAACTTACAACTTGAACTGGTTCGAAGGCAATATTGCCATGCTTGCCGACGGTTCAATTATTGCGCCGAATGACAATTATCTCATCTACCGTATTAACAGGGATACCGGTGAAATCATAAACCAGTATTTAATCAATGAAATGGGCTGGTCGTTGCCTGCTGTTAACGCGAAAACAGACCGTATAATTACAGGCTCAAATTTTATGGCATTAAAAAATGTTTTTTGCTTTAATACGAAAACCGGCAAAGAACTCTGGACCAACGGAGGCCTTGGTACTAATGCCGCATCTGTAATGCTGACTAGCAATGACGCCAGCGGGGCGGCCATTGTCGGCGGTTTTGACGGCATCCTGAGGGCGTTTTCACAAAACGACGGCAAACAGATCTGGAAGTTCAATACCAGGGAACATATCTATTCAAGCCCGTCACAGTTAAAAGACGGAACAATTATCCAGGCGTCCACAGACGGTACGGTCTATGCGATCAATCCTCAAGATGGAAAGATCAAATGGGCGTATGACTCGCTTGAACCAATCCGTTCGTCAACGGCCATTGACGGCAATGATTACATATATTTCGGTTCAGGCGACGGCCGTCTTTATTGCCTGAATCCCGATGGCACACTCCGGTGGGCGTATCAGCTAGTAATTAATGACCGCAATGACATGAACGGCTCCCCCGGACTTGGAAAGCAGGGCATCTATATAGCAGGGCAAAGCGGAGACATATTCTTCATGCCTTATGATTACCCTTTAACTGAAAGAGGGAAAAAAGACCCGCGTACTATAATCAGTAAGGGCGAAGATCTCCCTGATAACGGCGCTTTCCTTCTTTATACTACTGGATTCGGCAGTCTGCAAATAAAAGCCCCAGCAAAAATACGTGCAAATGAGCCTATGGCATTTACGCTCTTTGTTCGTAATAACGGCGATACCGTCAAATCAATTATTGATGATAAGTCGCTTCAGGTTTCAATAACCGGCGGAGAAAAAGGCAAGATTGACACATCGGCAAATTCACAGTTTATAACCATAATGCCCCAGGAGATGTGGACAGGTCCCGCAGGCGGAACATTGACGGTCAATATCAAAGGCGATTACAAAATCGATCCGAGCCGTTTTGGGCTAAAATTCTTTGGCGGGAAAAAAGGCGGCACATTTGATAAGACATATACATTTAAAGTGTTACCGAGATCCGGCGGCGCAAGCCCGTACAAGGTTCCCGTTAAAACAGGTGATCCATCATCAATAATCGAACTGAGCAGAATGGCGCCGTCAACCCCTGCAATGCTGCCCTCATACAATCAGATCGGCTATGACTCGCTTCACTATATCCTCGGGGCAGTAGAGGGTGACGGAAACAACGCGATCCTGTGGGGCATCGGCGGCAAGTTGTCAGGCGAGAATAAAACCGTAATAAATCCGGAACTGCAGGTGCGCTTCCCGCTTATGATGAATTATGACAAGGGTTTGCTTACCCTTTATAATTATGATGGCATGCTGCTGGACATGAATGGCTCATGGGCAATGCCGCTTGCCCTGTTCAGGGTGGCAACGATTGTGAATCTCAATAACGGTGCAGGTGTTGCCCCGGCGGAACTAAATGCCATTGCCGAGTGTGACAAGATAAAGTTTTATGGAAACTTTATGAAACTCATGGGTATGTCTGATTTTTCAACAGGTCTGATGAATATCTACGGTGGTATCAACTTCAACCTTTTCGGATCAGGCAAAGCCACAGTCACACCCGGTGCAGGCAAAGTAGATTTTTATTTCAGTGATAAGACTATTTCGGCAAAGATTACAGGTGGAAAGCTTAAAAAGAATGAACATGTTCACAGTCTACTGCTCGTCAGCGTTGAGACAAACAGGCCAGTTAATGCAAAATATATCTATGATACAAAAGTTGAGGCCGATTCTAAAGGCATAGTTACAGGCGTGACACTTTCCCTTAAAGAAAATAATTTCAAAGGCAAAGTACGTGTATATTATATGGTTAATACCTACCCTGAAAGCAGAGGTGTGTTAGAAATAAAATAGTGTTTCTTCTGCTGAACAGTTACATTTTTGCTTATTCCGCGTTATTTTATCCGGGAGGTTTTGGATGAGTAAAATTGATCGCAACGATTTTTTTCGATATAAAAAATTATTTAAAAACGAACGGATGCCGCTGGCCTTCGTGGACCTGGAAAAATTTGATTCGAATGTCAAGTATGTATCCTCTACACAGCAGGATACAGGCAAGACCATTCGTGTAGGTACCAAATCCATCCGTTGTGTTGAACTCACACAGCGTGTTTTCCTGAAGGGAGGCCCGGTTTACAAAGGAATTCTGGGATTCACGATGGAAGAGGCCGCCTTCCTGGCAAGCAAGGGGTTTGATGATATTCTTGTGGCCTATCCAACCGTCCAGCCTGCGGACATCAGCCTATTCGTTGAGCTTGTGAAGGAGAAGAAGCGAGTCAGCCTGGTGATCGATGCGGTGGAGCATCTACAAATCCTGTCGGCAGCCGGGGAAAAGGCGGGGGTGATGCTTTCCGCCTGCATGGAGGTGGATATGGCCTACCGGCCATTGAAATCATCCCTGCATCTCGGGATTAGACGTAGTCCCATCCGGACAATAGCGCAGGCGCTGGACTTGGCGAGGGCTTCCCTGAACCTTAAGGGTGTAAAGATCGATTCGCTGATGGGCTATGAGGGCCATATTGCGGGGCTGAAAGATGCAGTTCCGGGAAAGTGGTTGATGAATGCACTGCTTTACCTGCTGAAGCGCGTGTCGATGAGGGAACTGACCTTGCGGCGTGACGGCATCGTGCAAGCGCTGCAAAAGGAGGGGCTGAAACTCAACGTGATCAATGGAGGCGGAAGCGGCAGCCTGATCCATTCGGGAAAAGACCCGGAACTTACCGAGGTGACAGCTGGCTCGGCCTTTTACTGCTCCGGGTTATTCCATGATTTCAGGGATGTAGAGTTTATGCCCTCAGCTTTTTTTGCTGTTCAGGTTGTGCGAAAGCCGGCGCCGGGTATGTTGACCTGCCTGGGAGGAGGGTACGTGGCCTCAGGTGCAATAGGATCGGACAGACTGCCCCTGCCGGTGCTCCCGGCGGGAATGAAACTACTTCCGCTTGAGGGTGCAGGAGAGGTACAGACGCCGCTGGTCATTCCTTCCGACTGCCCGCCCTTGAATCTTGGTGATCCGGTATTCTTCCAGCATGCCAAGGCCGGGGAACTCTGTGAACGCTTCGATGAGCTTTATCTTGTTGAAGGAGAGCGGATAGTGAAGAAGGTGAAAACATATCGTGGCGAGGGTAAATCATTTTTATAAATAGGGGATCAAGATAATTTAATTTCTTTAGAGAGAAGGCGGTGGCAATGATAAAGAAAAAGGTGTTTTATGGCTGGTGGATAGTTGCTGGAGGATTTGTTCTCAATTTTATCGGTATCGGAATTGGCATCAACGCCATAGGGGTTTTCTTCAAGCCTGTGGTGGATTCTTTAGGTTTCAGCCGGGGTGATTTCTCTCTGTATTTTACAATCGCCGCGCTGTCCATGACTTTCGCCGCGCCGGTTGTAGGCAAACTGATGGAGAAATTCGATGTACGGCTCATCATGGGTTTCAGCACCATGCTGCTGGCGGCAAGCTTTGCGCTCTACTCCCAGTGCACCACGCTGCTCCATTTTTACCTGCTGTCGATACTGGTGGGCATCGCCCATGGTGGAAGCCATATTATTCCGGTATCGACGATGATCAGCAACTGGTTTAAGGAGAAGCGGGGCCTCGCCATGGGGATAGTTTTCAGCGCCACTGGCCTCGGGGGGCTCCTTTTCAACCCGCTTTCAAATTGGCTCATCCTGGAATACGGATGGAGGCAGACCTACATTCTGTTGGGAATTATTATCGGAGTTGTCTGCATTCCAACGGCTGTGTTTCTGATGCGCATTTCGCCGGATAAGGTGGGATTAAACCCCGACGGCGTCGAAAGAAAAGACGCGCCAAAAGAGGAAACAATATCCGCCGGGTTAACCCTGGGAGAATTTATAAAAACAGGGGCGTTCTGGTTCCTCGCGTTCATGGTACTGTTCATCAATGTGATCAATATGGGCATTCAGCAGCACTTGATTCCCTACCTGACCGATCTAAAGCATAGTTCAACCTTTGCTGCCAATATCATGGGGCTTTACCTAGGTATGACGGTTGTAGGAAAGTTGTCTCTAGGGCATATCGGCGATACCCGCGGGCTTACCAAAGGTTTGATCCTGTTTCTTGCCATCCTTGTGGTGGGCATACTGACGCTTTTCGACGCCCGGCTTGCCCTCTTTGCAATCCTTTTCGCAGTTATCTATGGAATTGGCAACGCCGTGCAAACCGTCCTACCGCCGTTGATGACCTCGGAATGTGCAGGGCTTAAGCATTTCGCTCTGATCTACGGGATAATCAGCATCTTCTCGACGCTGGGTTCTGCTGTGGGCATGCCGCTTTCCGGCTATCTGTACGACTGGAAGGGCAATTATGATGCCGCCTTTGTTCTCTATATCGCTTTGGCGATCTTTGCTGCGGTGCTTGGCGTATGCGCACTCCGGAGTGCGCCGTTTAAACGAATCCAATAGAGTAGATATGCTTAACTGTCATTATTGTGAAGGAGTCATAAAAAAATTATATAGGGTTTTGACCTAATTAAATTGACATAAAAGATAGAATTTTTTATACTCTCTCTATGAAGAGGAAGGTTCTTGTCAATAAATTATTCAATTGCAGATTACAAACATAATGGAGGCATCGTTATGGCAGAAAAGAAAATTGGCGAAGTTGTTAAGTTTTTTTCAAAACCATCAGTAGCGGCGGTAAAAATAGTGGAAGGCGATTTAGTTGTCGGGGATAGCTTAAAATTTTCCGGCCACACCACTGATTTTATCGATGTGATCAATTCCATGGAAGTGGATAATAAATCAGTACAAAAAGCTGTTGCCGGTGATTTTATTGGGCTTAAAGTATCTAACCGCGTGCGGCCGGGTGATGAAGTGTTTAAAGTAATTCCTGATTAATTTCCATTCCACTTACGTGCTCCGGACTTTTGTAAAGCCATTTTACATTAAGTCAGTGGGAGTTTGCGCTAAAAATGCAGCATTCAACACATCCTGCCAATGGTATAAAATTTTATGTCTAAAATTCTTATTGTCGATGACGAACAAGATATTGTGGAACTCGTAT
>Ga0208495_1000054_pt1 | contig 71912 bp, 66 predicted proteins | sample CryBogmetaGMA14M_FD_184551 | JGI IMG/M metagenome (GOLD analysis project Ga0208495, IMG submission 184551) | Freshwater microbial communities from Crystal Bog, Wisconsin, USA - MA14M (SPAdes) | ecosystem: Environmental > Aquatic > Freshwater > Lake | place: Crystal Bog, Wisconsin, USA...
TCGTGCGAATCCTTACTCTGTCAGGAGTCATACTGATTATTTGACCCTCAATGACATCTCCATTCTTCAAAACAATCCCCTTTACTGCTTTGTATTGCGGGTCTGCATCAGCCATTGCACTGCCAATAAAAAAGCTCAGCACTACTAAAACAACCATAAAACCAAATGTTATTTTTCTCAAGAGATCACCTTCAGTTTTTTTTAAATTTATTCTGCAATAAACCTCTGGACTTCCTTGTTATAATCATATGAAAATTCGCCCTCTATTGTGCGAATCTTTACGCTGTCAGGAGTCATACTGATTATTTGACCCTCAATGACATTGCCATTCATCAAAACAATGCCCTTTATACCTTTATATTGCTGATCTGCTTTTTCGGACGGTTTGGCCTTTTCCATTGACGGTTGAGATTGCATTTCCGTACTCATCTTTTTTTGTGTTAATTCATAAATCAAGCGTTGCTCCAGAGGGAATTTTTTTGCTTTATCATCATATCTTTTGCCGAATTCCTGCCATAGTGCTTTCCTCAATTTTGGATCTTCATTCAAAAGTCCGAAATAAATCGGAAAAATCTGGGCAAAAGCATCAGGGTAAAAGCTCGACCAATTGCTGGCATGTTTAACCTTGTCGTCAATTGCCCAGTAGAAATTACTCTGATCACTATTATAAAGAGTTTCGAGAACTGCATTCTTTATGTCTGCTGCAACTTCTCTGTAGAAGGAATCTTGACCATGTCCGGTGCGCATCGATAGCTCATTAAATGCCTTAATTCCGGCATATGCTTCACAATTATCCATTAAATATTTTGCATTATCCTTGCTTTTCGGTAAGGCTTTAGTTAAGCCATCTTCTGTCTGCAAATGAGGGATTAGATAAGCAATGTCTTTTATTTTTTCCCAATTAGTGTCAATCAATGATTTGTCGCTAGTTTTTATGTGATAAAGATTTAATAAGTATAAAAAGGTGCCCGCGTAACCATCAACAGAATCATAGTTATTTGTGGGTATTTCTTTGCCATCAACATTTACTTCAAAATCATAAATACTGCCGGTAAGCTCTTGCTTGTCAGGATAGTTCAGGTTGGCAAAATACCACAAAATATATTTTTTAATTTCATCGATATGCCTGCCTTCACCAATTTCATAAATGGCAATTATGTTGACAATATAAGGATTTATTGTCCGCGCATCTTTAATTTCTCCGGCATAATAACTCATCAATTTCAATGCCGGATTTTTTGACGAGATATTGCCCCCAAAGGCCGATAGGGGCATTAAGATACTAATTACTATAAACAACAATATTTTTTTCTTTAACATTTTCATTCACCGTCCAGTAATCTTAGTTTTCATCTTCTTTGCCAGGTCGATATCTACCCAGCGATCAGCAAAAATAGGCAATGAATATTTTTTATATGGTCATTCCCTGGCCTTCAGTGGCAACGTAACCATAAATTATCACGCCTTTTTCAATATTGACGCCTTTTTTACCAATTACGGATTTTAACACGTTTGGGCGGCTGATCTTTGCTCTGGCAGATAAAAATATCGATCCTTGTGAAAATATGTTGCCCAAGACAATAGTTCTGCTACCCAATCTTATATCGCCATCAGCGAAAACACTACCGTAAATGATTACATTTTCTTCTATTACCACATTGCCATAAGATTTCACATCTCCCATAAAAACAGCATTTCGGCCAATTTTCACGTCTTTAGTGAATACAATGTGCTTATCGATTACAGTGCCTGCCGGAATTTCACGATCTTTCGTACGGACAAATGCCGATGTGAGCGGTGGAAAGTCCGCTTTCGGCAGAGCTACCACAGCCAGTTCGTTTCCGGTAATGATGGGCATGCCATACAGGCGTCGGAAAAGGCAGTTTTGATCTATATATAATTTGTTGCCGGAAGATGTGCAAATGCCCAGATTGCAATTTTCTTCCACCGTTATGGTACCCTCGGCATCCAACCATCGCTCAATTTTCGTGCCGTTAGCAATAACCATTTTCCCTTCTGCAACCAGCACGCGGATTATGTTGTTGACCCCAATGGATACATCACCGGTTACATAAGCCTCTTTAATAATTTGAGCATGATCTCCGGTAACAAGACTGCCATGAATATACAATAAATAATCTATTTCTCTATCGGCAGGAACAATCAGCGATTCAGTAAATTGTATTTTTTCCTTTTTAGAGAGTTGCACATCGCGAATTTCCGGCCCCATAGTAAAACCGATAGTTGCTTGCAGCAATATGCGTTTAAATGATTTAGCGAAATACCTCGGATCTCTAACATAGTCCATATGAATGAACAACGGATCGGCATCATCCTTACGTACCCTTTCTGCTATGCCCGGCAGAAAGGGTAAAATAAGCAACAGTATAAAAAATATAAATACAATTAAAATAGTCATAATTTTATTAAATCAATTTATAGCTGATGTTAAAATGTTCAATCATCATTTAATCTCCGCCTTTTTTGATGAAGAGGCATGAGAAGTTCTGTCAGACGGCAGTATAGTATCAATGTCCCCGCTACGGAAGCGCTTTGTTTTTTTCCATTTGGCAGAACGGCCCGTAATCTTATCCACAATAGCCTCAACGAACCCGATGGATATGTACCAGGTATTTAAAAAGTAATTAAAAAGTAAAAATGGCAGCAACAATATCCGGTTTGTGGAACCATCGAGTAACGCTCCTATGCCGATCTGGTAAAATGGTGCAAAGTTACCAAAGGTGTTGTATGCCCCGACGAAGATAAAAGCAGCCATTCCTGCGATAATCTGCATTTCACCGAGAAAGAAAAGGGCCAGCGAGTCAAAAATACCTATGAGCAGAATAATGGGGACAGTATAGACAAAGAGCACCAATATCCCATCGATTTTTTCTATTCTTGATATCCGTGAAGAAAAAAGTAGTGGCCACAAATAATTTAACATTACCTGGTTGTGGCCGCGTGACCAACGCGTAATCTGACGCGCCCGCACATCCCATGTTTCCGGCGCTTCTTCATAACATTCAGCACGGTTTGCGTATATTACCTTCCAGCCGTTAATGAGCAGACGGAATGTCAGCTCCGTATCTTCGGCCAGAATTCTTGTATCAAAGCTGCCTAGAGACATCACAACATCCTTACGAAATCCGCCAACAGTCCCCCCGTATTGAGGGATAAGTTTAAGATTATATCTTGCCTGCTGGTCAACCTGATAGCCACCGGTTCTTTCCAAGTCGAGCAGGCGCGTCAGCAGGTTGGCCTTTGTGTTTACTGGTACAACGCGTCCCATTACTGCCCCCACTTCCGGGTCATTAAAGGAGACGGCGATGTCTTTGAGAATCCCTTTGGGCGGCAGATAATCAGCGTCAAAAACGACAATAATGTCACCTTTAGCATGTTTCATGGCTTCATTGAGAGCCGCCGGTTTCCCTCGTTCACCATCGTAGCGATGAATAGGCTTGATAAAAGGATATTTGTTAGCGTAGTTCTCCAGAATAATACGCGTCTCATCCGACGAAAAATCATTGATCGGAATGATTTCCAATTTGTCATGGGGATAGTCCGCATCCACCAGTAAATCTAAAATCTTTCTGCCGTCTTTCCCTACGTTTTCATTAGGGTAGGCGCTTTCCACCAGTAGATCCAAAATCTGCCCTGCTACTTTTTCCTCATTGTGCATAGGAATAAGGACGGTTATGCTTCTTATTTCGGAGTCAATAATATCTTGATAATAAATGCGCTGTTCGAAGAACAGACGGTTCAAAGTAAACGCAAAATGCCTCAGCAAATATATAAGCATAACGCAAATAGTAAAAACTAAATAAATTTTAAGAATTAATATAACCACTTCCATACAGATTTGCTGCCCTTTAAGTTTTTAGCTAACCTACTAGTGTAGAAGCTATAGATTCCAACAATGTAGATAAAATCAATTAACGGTCCGAAAGCAAAAAACAATAACGCCATATATATTACGGAAAATTTGGAAAGAATGAAAAGAAAAATTATATATCGTAATGTGCCAAAAATGACGGAATAAATAAGAGTTAATATAACGAGTAATATTTTGGGGAGTATAGGGGCGGGCAAAGGTAAAATTGCTACCGACAAAGCCAATGGAATGAAAAGCCACATACTCACTTCGGATTTAACATAAAGCTCGGAGAAATTCTGATTGGTGTAAGGAAAATCAAATGGAGCCATAGTAAAAAAAATCGCCGACACAATATTGATAATAGCTAAAAAAACAGTATAAATAGCAATGTTCTTTCCCGTTTTTAATCTCGGCAAAAAAAGAATAAGAATCAGTGAAACAATAAAATTAACCAGACATATCAAGGTAGTGGGATAACGGCTTGGAAGATCAACGATTAGCACATTTCCTAACAAATAGGTCTTTTCCAGTAAGATAACCGAGCCGGGCAAATAGTATTCAGAAAGAATGGTATAAGCAATTTTGCTCATTTGCTGTGTTACAGGCGCGTAAAAAAACAGTACGGCAAGTGAAAGTGGAATAGCTAAAGCTATAAATTCCAGCAGCAAAATCCAACCGGATCCTGTTATTGTTCTATAAGCACGATGATAGTATATTAATGATTTTTGCATAATTAATGCTTCTCAACTTTTCCTGTCAGCGGGTGAAATTCTTTATCAGATTCTAAGAATATGCTCTTGCCGACGGACCAGTTTATCAATGTCTGAACAATTCTTTCAGCGGCATGGCCATCACCATAGGGATTATCGCCCTTGATCATAGCTTGATAAGCCTCTTTGTTGTTTAAAAGTATTGAGGTCTCCTCAACGATCTTGGTACGGGAAGTACCGATAACTTTACAAAGCCCAGCCTCAAAAGCTTCCGGCCTCTCAGTTACTTCTCTCAAAAGTAGCAGAGGTTTTTTCATTGTAGGGGCTTCTTCCTGTAGTCCGCCGGAGTCGGTCAGCAAAATATAAGATTTTTTCATTAAATTAACAAACGTCAGGTAATCCAGTGGTTCCACGAGATGTATACGATCATGCCCGGAGAGAAATTTAATGACAGTATCCCTTACTACCGGGTTTGGATGCACAGGGTAAACAACAACGACGTCAGAATATAGTTTAACTATTTCTTTGATTGCTTCACAAATATTCTGCAATTCTGTGCCCCAAGATTCGCGGCGGTGCGAAGTGACTAGTATTACCCTGTGGCGATCAAAATCAATGTTTTTCAGGGATGTATCATTGAAATTAAAATTCAGCTGCGAAATATGAGACAAAGCGTCAATAACGGTATTGCCCGTGACTATAATTTTATCTGCCGCAACGCCTTCATTCAATAATGCTTTCTTGGCACCGGGTGTCGGCGCAAAATGTATGGCCGTCATAACGCTGGTCAGACGACGATTGACCTCTTCGGGAAATGGGCTATAGATATTATGGCTGCGTAAACCTGCCTCTACATGGGCTACAGGTATTTTTTGGTAAAACGCAGCGAGTGCTGTTGCAAAGACAGTTGTGGTATCGCCCTGAACTAAAACTATATCCGGTTTGATATTATTTAAGGTGATCTCCATACTTTCCAGAACTCGGCCGGTAAGTGCAGGCAATCCCTGGCGGGTATTCATTAAATTTAAATCAATATCTGGCTTGATATTAAATAATGATAGAGCCTGATCAAGTATTTCGCGGTGTTGCGCGGTGGCAACAATAATAGATTCAAATTTTTGTAGATTGCTTTTGAGTTTAAACACAACAGGAGCCATTTTGATGGCTTCCGGACGCGTTCCAAAGACAACCATTACTTTTATTCGTGCTTTAAATATATTATTCATAATCGTGAATTCTTGTCTAATTTCTAATCAAGGATGCAATTGACCTAATATATTTAGAATGACTAACTTTAATTAGTAAGCAAATTACTAACAGATTAAAAAAGATACATCAACATAAAAATAAAATCTGCAAAATATTCCTTGACAAGAAAAAACAGCCCTCCTATATTTCAAAAATCGAAACAATAGTTTATAAATATAATCTAAGGAAGGTTCTTGTGAAACTTTGGCATTGCCGATCAGTAAGCTTCAAGATTCTAGATCGTTACGAAAGGAGATTCTTCTTGCCCTTATTGGCAATCCTGGTCTCCTTGCTTTTGTTCTCCTGCTCCGGCCGTGACGGAGCAGTTATCAATAAGCTGACCTCTTTTTCGATCACAATCACCAACTCAAATGTCACCAATAAGGCAGCCACTGGTGAAATTATTGAGACAAGCACGGGAGGTAGCGTGTACGCAACGTTGCCGGGTGGAACAGATCCTGTGATAGCGGTTGATTTCACGACGGATGGCGGTACAACAAAAGTTTCTGGAAGCACAGTGACGAGTCCGATAAATATAAACTTGGGAACAGTCACTGAAATCATCGTGGTTGATGCGTTGGGTAACCAACGCATCTATACCCTCGATATTCGTGATTCTGGCCTGCCGTCGGTCTTCATCACGACTGACGCAACTCCGCCGGAAAGTTTCCCGGGGGACAAAGTAGCGATTAGCGGTAAATGCAAAATCGTCGGCAGCACCTATGCTTCAGCTGACGCTTACGCCAAGATTGATCTTGCCGAAACAGCAATAACTGTACAGGGTCGGGGGAATTCAACGCTGCTTCTGCCCAAAAAGCCCTACCGAATCAATTTCCCCTCAAAGACTTCTGTTCTGGGACTGCCGACAGCAAAAAAATGGGTGCTCCTGGCCAATTACGCTGATAAAAGCCTTATGCGTAACTACGTTGCCTTCAAAACGGCAGAGATAATGGAAAACATGACGTGGACCCCGAAAACCCTCCCTGTTGATCTCTACCTCAACGGGGCTTATCAGGGCAGTTATTCCATGGGCGACCAGCTTGAAGTAGGAACCACCAGGCTGGCACTCGATACCACCAGCGCGGTGCCCCAGGCGGCCGATACGGGATATTTGCTGGAGGTAAATATGCGTTTGCTGGATGAAAATACCAATGCTACTGTGCCTATATCTCCATATCCTGAAGACGTGTATTACTTCACGACTTTGGGCATAACAGGAAATGGTGTAGGTGGCGACCCCCCTGACGGATTCTATTTAGATATCAAGTCACCCAAAGTACCAGTGACGACTCCCGAAGCGGCGGGTCTAATGACAACTGGTCAAATGTCCTTCATCAAGACTTGGGTGCGGAACACGGAAACCGCCCTGTTTACTGGAGTCGCGGATGGGAAACCCTATACTGACTATATAGATGTGCCCTCGTTCATCGACTGGCTCATCATCGAGGAACTGTTCAAGAACACTGACAGTAACTTCTATTCCAGCGTCTATATGCATAAGAACACAGGGGGGCTACTGAAGATGGGTCCGGTCTGGGATTTCGATCTCTCGGCTGGTAACGTGGATAATGATTTCGCGGGCTACTCCGACTTCTTGCAACGCGAAACCAGCGGATGGTTTACTTCCTTCACCCCCTGGTACGATACTGGACTACTCCTGCGGACTGGCATCAAGGCTGCAATCAAAGCGCGGTGGATTGCGAAAAAGGCGGATATTGAGGCAAAGGTGTTCGCTGAAATAGACATAGCCGCGGCAAGGATTGCCCGGTCGCAGAAAATGAATTTCGCGAAATGGACTATCACGGATCTTGTGGAAGATAATGGGTGGGGTGAATGGTTTGTAACCCCCGATGCCATTAAGGCAGCAACTACTTTCGAGGCACAGGTCGCCTTGTATAAATCATGGATGACCGCTCGCATCGCGTGGATGGACACCACGATAAACGATTCTTCTTGGTTAGAGTGATCAATCAATTGAAGAGGCCGCTGTCCTATGACGGCGGCCTTTTCTTATTATGCTATGATGGAGAACACAAAAGATGGCAAATCAAGAATTATGGTCTCGTAAAAATTCCGAACGGGCTCTGAGTCCGGAATGATAAAAGAGAGGTTTACTGACTTTTCCGGTTTCATCAAAATTAACACATCCACAAATACTAGGAGGTAATGATATGGCAAAAGTGACAGTTCTGGGTGGCTGCGGCGCGGTGGGGAGCGTGTCGGTCCGTACACTGGTGAATCATTCTGAATTCTCCGAAGTGGTTATTGCTGATTACAACATCGACAGAGCCAAGGATCTGGCCTCAAAGCTCGCTAGCGCAAAGGTTACGGTAAAGAAGTTCAACGCGCTGGAGACAAAGAGTGTAAAGGAAGCGGTAAAGGGGAGCGATGTGGTGCTCAACTGCGTGGGTCCTTTCTACTCCACTGTGAAGCCGGTACTTAGCGCAGTGATCGAACTGGGCATAAACTATGTCGATATCTGCGACGATGTTGACGTGACGGTGGAGATTCTGGGTATGGACGAGGCGGCGAAAAAGGCTGGCATCACGGCGCTCATCGGCATGGGTAGCTCTCCCGGGGTCACCAACGTCATCGCGCGGCTCGCTGCGGATTCTCTCTTCGATGTCACCGAATCTATCGATATCTTCCACACGCACGGGGGCGAGGCTGTTGAGGGCGAAGGGGTGATCGGGCACCGTTTCCACTGCATGTCCATCGACATTCCCATGTTCCTGGATGGCGCGCTGAAGTATGTGAAATTTTTTGAGCCGAAAGGCATTGCCCTGCGGGAAAAGTTCACCTTCCCCATGGTGGGCGAAACGCTTTTGTATCCTTACCCGCACCCTGAGCAGATCACCATCCCGAAATACATCAAGCTCAAGCGAGTCACCAACAAGGGAAGCGTGCTTCCGGAGGAGTATTATAATCTCACCCGCGACATCTGCGGCCTGGGGCTGCACGGCAAAGAGCCGGTTATAGTGAAGGGGCAGAGTGTAACGCCTGAAGACTTTTCTACTGCGTTCATCATCCGCGAGCGTGAGCGGATCCTGAAAGAGACTAAATTTGGCATGCAGCGTGGGTGTGTCACCGTCATCGCCAAGGGAGAGAAGGGCGGGAAAAAGCAGGAATACCGCTTCCACATGGGTTCCCAGAGCCAGGCTCTTGGTGAGGGCACCGGCATCCCGGCCGCAATGGGCGCCATCGTGATGCACCAGGGAAAGGTTTCAGGCAAAGGGGTGATGCCGCCCGAGGCCTGTGTGAACCCGCAGGAGTTTATCGCGCTGGTGCCGCAGATCATAAAAAGTGACGAGACTTCGAAACATAAAGGCGCCTTCGCAGGGTTCCTGGTAGAGAAGATTGACGAAGACGGTACAGTGTCGCACATCAATATTTAAGAGGGGTTAGATATGTCTCGATTGAAAGATGGACCGTATGTGCTGGCGCTTGACCACGGCACATCGGGCTGCAAGGTTGCCCTGGTTTCGGGAAAGGGAAAAGTGGTCGATTTTGAGTTCGCCCCCACGGGTATAGTATTCCTTCCCGGCGGTGGCGCGGAACAGGACCCTGAGCAATGGTGGCGAGCCTTTGTGCAGGCTTCAAAGAAACTCCTCTCCCGCGGAGCTGTCCTGCCGGCGGAGATAGCGGCGGTCGCGGTGTCGAGCACTTTATCCAGCACTGTTGCTGTGGACAGGGATGGCAGGCATCTCATGAACTCGCTCACCTGGTTGGACTCGCGCGGCGCTCCCCTAGTGCGGAAATTCATGCGGGGAATCATAAATGTGGAGGGCTACGGCCTCACCAGAGTCCTTTCATGGATACGGAAAACCGGTGGCGGGCCACAGCTCTCGGGCAAGGACGATATCGCCCATGTGCTCTACACGAAGGAGTATCTTCCCGAGGTGTATGACAGAACACACAAATTCCTGGGGAGCAAGGACTACTTCAACCTTAGGCTAACCGGCGAGTTCGCGTCATCCTACGACGCGATGTCTCTCTTCTGGGTGTGCGACATACGGGACAGCGGGAACATCAAGTATGATGAGAGTCTTATCCGAAAACTCGGCATAGATAGGGAGAAGCTGCCGGAAATGCGCCGCTCCATTGACATAGTCGGGACAATTCTCCCCGGTGCGGCCATGGAGTTAGGTTTGCCGGCCGGCATCCGCGTGATCACCGGCTCTCCGGACCACCAGTCGGCGCTTTTGGGTTCCGGCGCGGTGGGAGATTTCCAGGGGCATCTGTACATTGGCACGTCATCCTGGGTGGAATGTCTGGTGCCTTTTAAGAAGACCGATATTTTTCACAGCATCGCGTCCCTTCCCTCATCGGTTCCTGGAAGGTACCAGTGTATAAACGAGCAGGACGTGGCCGGAGGTGTCCTGGCGTTTCTAAAAGATAATATCCTGTATTACAAAAATATAATACAAAGCGGTAATTCAGGGAGGGATCCCTACCAGGAGATGAATGAAATCGCGCGGCGGGTTCCAGCGGGGAGCAATGGGCTCATCATCGCGCCCTGGCTCCACGGCGAGCGCAGTCCCGTGGACAGTAACACGCTTCGCGCAGGGGTGTTCAACGTATCCATAACCACGAACGTGGAGGACATAATCCGGGCGTGCTACGAGGGCGTTGCCTACAACACCAGGTGGAACATGCAGTACGTGGAAAAATTCACCGGTCGGCGGTTCGACACACTGAACTTCATCGGTGGCGGCGCGAAATCCGACGTCTGGTGCAGGATATTCGCCGACGTGTTGGATAGGACGATACTGCAGGTTGAAGATCCCATGCAGGCGAACGCCCGGGGGGCAGCCTTCATTGCCTTGGTGGGTCTGGGGGAGATTGGCTTCAGCGACATCCCGAAGCTCGTAGGGCATAGTGCCGTGTATGAACCGGACGGGAAAAACAGAGAGTTGTACGACAATTATTTCTCCGAGTTTTTAAACATATACCGCAATAATCAGGCCATGTACGGGCGGCTCAATCGCTTACAAAACATCACTTGACAAGAAAAAACAGGGCACTTATACTTTAAGCATTTAAATAAATTAATTAATGTGGAAACTCAATTAGATATAAACATTCCAGGACAAACCATATGGATTATTCTCAATACACTGACAGTTCAACAGCCGTTAAAGAATACATGCTGGAAGTGTCCGACGGGGTTTCGCTTAATATAATTGATTTCACTCCAAGAAATGTTTCACCGGAGAAACCGGTTATTGTTTTTGTTGCGGGATGGATTTCAATGATCTCCGGATGGAAAGGCGTGCTGAAAGTTCTAACCGTGAAGTACAGAGTTCTCTACCTGGAGACGCGGGAAAAACAGTCATCAATCGTTCCTGATGTAAAAAAAGTAAGCTTTTCCATGGATCGTCTTGTACTCGATATAGCTCAGATAGTTAAAAAAATTATCCCGCCATCAGAAAAGTTTGTGCTTGTCGGGAGTTCACTCGGCGCTACCGTGATCCTTGAATACTGTGGATCAAATGGACGGGAACCCTTATCCGCAATCTTGATCAGCCCCAAGGCCGAATTCGAATTTCCGAAGTTACTGGAATTAATAATTCCGGCATTGCATCCTTCACTCTACTTTTCTTTTAAACCTTTGTTAAAATGGTATCTTAGAAATTTCAGGCTGGATAAAAAAAACAACAGAGAGCAGATAGCAAAATATGAAAATACAATGGACTGCGCTGATCCATACAAGCTGAAAGCTAACGCGCTTGCTTTAAGAAAATACGTACTCTTGAATCGTGTAAATAAAATAAACGTCCCCTGTCTCATGATCGGTGCCACAACAGACACGCTCCACGGTACCGGAGAAATAAAACAGATTATGAGGATAATACCTGCTTCCAGTTATATAGAGCTGGAAAGCAATATGGAAACTCACAGCGAAAAAGCGGGACGTGTTATTGAGAAATATATTCAAGGTTAGATTCGGTACTCATTTCAAACGTTTATCCATCCCCGTGAATCCACAATCCGGTTCGTAGCAGGTAACATTCAGAAAGGCGCATTTTTGCTTACAGACCGGGCAAATTTCCGGTGGTTGAATTTCCACAAGAGTGTTGCCACAATTGCCGCATTTCCAACTGTTTTCGGGAAGAGTTGCTTTATTTTCTGCCATGGTCATTTTCCCCCTTTAATTTTGTTAGTAAATTTAACACAAAAACAATTACATATGCGATATTTTTTTGCTAAACGAATATAGCTTGAAATAAATGAGTACTTTAGGTAAACGAATACACTCTTTTTATTCGGGGAAAATCATGGTTAAAAGCACAAAAAACAATGATCTGTCCGGTTTAACCCTTTTGGGTTCGGCGGCAAAACCTTTACGTAAACTGGAAACTTTTCCCAATCACTCCAGCCGCAATTACACAGTTACCCTGCAAACGGAAGAATTTACTTGTGTTTGCCCCATGACCGGCCAGCCGGATTTCGCCAAAATTAAAATCGAATATATACCCGACAAAAAAATTGTCGAGTCAAAATCATTAAAATTGTATTTATGGTCATTTCGCGATGAAGGCATTTTTCATGAGCATGTAACCAATCTGATCCTTGATGATCTGGTCGCCGCCTTGAAACCACGCTTCTGCAAAGTAAGCGCGCAGTTTGCCGTGCGCGGTGGCATCGGCATTACCGTGGACGCGGAATATAAAAAATAATTTAGAAATATTAAATCAACTATGGTGGAAAAAATAAAATCGGAAATGAGAGGATAGCTGATGGGGAAACGCGATGATATAAAAAAAGTTTTGATTATTGGTTCCGGTCCGATCGTCATCGGTCAGGCCTGCGAATTTGACTATTCGGGAACTCAGGCCTGCAAGGCACTGCGCAAACTGGGGTATAAAATTGTTCTGGTTAATTCCAATCCGGCAACAATTATGACTGACCCGGGCATGGCCGATGTTACTTATATTGAACCTCTTAATCTTCAAACCCTGACTGAAATTATTGAAAATGAAAAACCGGATGCTATCCTGCCCAACCTTGGTGGTCAGACCGGGCTCAATTTGACTTCGGAACTGCATCGCAAAGGCGTTTTAAAAAAACACGGCGTCAAGGTAATTGGTGTCCAGGTCGATGCCATCGAGCGCGGCGAGGATAGAATCGCTTTTAAAGAAACCATGAATAAACTGGGCATTGAGATGCCGGAAAGCGAACCAGCACTTACTGTGGAGGAAGCGGAAAAAATCGCCGCCAAACTTGGTTATCCTGTTGTCATTCGTCCGGCATACACAATGGGCGGCACAGGTGGCGGCATAGTCTATAATCTCGAAGAACTCAGGCTTATTGCCAGCCGCGGTATTTCGGCAAGTCTTATCGGGCAGATTCTGGTGGAGGAATCAGTTATCGGTTGGGAAGAGCTGGAACTGGAAGTTGTCCGCGATGCCAAAAATCAGATGATCACCGTCTGCTTTATCGAAAATGTCGATGCCATGGGTGTCCATACAGGCGATTCCTATTGCACCGCGCCCATGCTGACCATTTCACCTGAATTGCAGAAGCGGTTACAAAAATATTCTTATGATATCGTGGAGGCCATCCAAGTCATCGGCGGCACCAATGTCCAGTTCGCGCATGATCCAAAAACAGACCGTGTGGTTGTCATTGAGATTAATCCGCGCACTTCGCGTTCATCAGCTTTGGCCTCCAAAGCCACCGGTTTTCCCATCGCGCTTATTTCTTCGATCCTCGCCACCGGCGTAACAATGGATGAAATTCCATACTGGCGTGACGGATCATTGGAAAAATATACTCCTTCGGGGGACTACGTTGTCGTGAAGTTTTCCCGCTGGGATTTTGAAAAGTTCCCCGGTGCAATCGATAAGCTGGGTACGCAGATGCGCGCAGTTGGCGAAGTCATGAGCATCGGCAAGAATTACAAGGAAGCGCTGCAAAAGGCTATTCGCTCATTGGAAAAGAAGCGCTATGGTTTAGGCTTCGTCAAAGATTTTAATGAAAAGTCTCTGGATGAACTTCTGGAAATGCTAAGCGAGCCATCGAGTGAGCGGCAATTCATCATGTATGAAGCCCTGCGCAAGGGAGCTACAGTTGATAGCCTTTCGGCCAAAACATATATTAAAAAATGGTTCATCAGTCAAATGAAGGAACTGGTGGAGCTGGAAGAAAAGATTCTTAAGTACAAAAACAAGAAGCTCCCTGATGATTTGATGGTTCAGGCAAAAAAAGATGGGTTTGCCGACCGTTATCTGGCGCAAATTCTGGGGAAAAAAGAAGAAGAAATACGCAAGCAGCGCCTTTCATTAGGAATGCCTGAATGCTGGGAAGCGGTACCGGTAAGCGGTGTGGAAAACGCGGCTTATTATTTTTCCACCTACAATGCGAAGGACAAGATCAGCATCAGTTCCAACCGAAAAATCATGGTTCTGGGCGGAGGGCCGAATCGCATCGGCCAGGGAATTGAGTTTGACTATTGTTGCGTGCACGCGGCTTTCGCGTTGCGTGACGAAGGCATCGAATCCATCATGGTCAATTGCAATCCGGAGACTGTTTCCACGGATTATGATACTTCTGATAAACTTTATTTTGAACCGCTCACCGTTGAAGATGTTTTAAGTATTTACGAAAAAGAAAAACCCGAAGGCGTCATCGTTCAATTTGGCGGGCAAACTCCGCTCAACATCGCCGCGGAACTAGCCAAGGCCGGGGTGAAAATTATTGGTACCTCACCGGAGACCATTGATCTGGCCGAAGACCGTGACCGTTTCGGCAAAATGATGAATAAGCTGGGCATCCCCATGCCCAAATCCGGCATGGCCAGCAATCTGGATCAGGCGCTCAAAGTCGCGGGCAGCATCGGCTATCCGTTGATGCTTCGCCCCTCTTATGTTCTTGGCGGACGCGGCATGGAAGTTGTTCATGATGAAGAGATGCTCAAGCGTTATGTCAATGCAGCCGTCGGCGTCGCGCCGGAGCGGCCGATTCTCATCGATAAATTTCTGGAAAACGCTATAGAAGCCGAGGCGGACGCGATTTCGGATGGCATTGACGCTTTTGTTCCGGCAGTCATGGAACACATTGAGCTTGCCGGGATCCATTCGGGAGATTCGGCCTGCGTTATTCCGCCGGTCAGCATCCCGCGACGCCACATTGATACGATCAATGAGTACACGAAAAAGATTGCCGTGGAGTTTGGCGTAGTCGGATTGATGAACATTCAATATGCTATCGCCAATGATGTGGTTTACATCCTGGAAGCTAATCCCCGCGCGTCACGCACGGTACCACTGGTTTCCAAGGTATGTAACATTTCAATGGCGCGTCTGGCCACACAGATTATGCTGGGTAAAAAACTCAAAGACCTTAAGCTTAAAAATAAAACTTTCAGCCATTTTGGCGTCAAGGAAGCTGTTTTTCCCTTTAACATGTATCCGGAAGTTGATCCTCTCCTGGGGCCGGAAATGCGCTCCACCGGTGAAGTCCTGGGGCTTGCCGATTCTTACGGCCTGGCTTATTACAAGGCTCAGGAAGCTACAGGGCAAAGGCTTCCTTCAGAAGGTACCGTGCTCATTACTGTTGAGCAAAAGGATAAGGATGGAGTATTGGAAGTAGCCCGGACGTTTGAAAAAATTGGTTTCAAAATCAAAGCTTCCGAAGGGACTCATAAATTTTTGAACGGTAAGGGAATCGCTGCCGAACGAATTTCTAAAATGCACGAGGGGAGACCCAATATCGTGGACGCGATCAAGAACGGCGAGATTCAATTGGTCATTAACACTCCGGCTGGCCGGCTCAGCAAATATGATGATTCATACATTAGAAAGTCCGCTATTAAATATAAGATACCTTATATAACCACAATCGCGGCGGCTGTTGCCGCGGTCAAAGGTATCGCCGCATTCCGCGATGGCCACGGCCGGGCAAAATCCCTGCAAAGCTATCACGCGGAGATTAAGTAGGGACGAGACTACAGGTTGAAGACTGAAGGTTAAAGTTGCAGGGAACGGTTATGACCGTTCCCTGCTTTTTTGTTTGTCCAGAAATTCCAGATCCTGCAAAATTTCTTTGGCGCGAGGAACGTCATCGGTCTGAACAAGAAGCCGGGCATAAGCGCCTCCCCCAACCATCAAGTTAGAGTTTTCACCTTGAAAATAGTATGTAATTTCTTCGCCATCCAGTACGGATTTGATAAAGGCGATGTCACCCTGATTATATGTGGAGAAAATTTCGACCATCTTCACATAACTGACATCGCCTTCAGTCTCCGGCGGCTGACCTTCGATCAGATCAACGCCGCAATCAGCACACTTATAAAAACCTTCCCTATATTCACTTTTGCATTTTGGGCAAAACATTTTATATCATTTCCTTGGGGATTAGCTGTTATTTTATAGAAATGGTGAATTTTTTTATACTTTCAGGTGGAATATTTTTCTCCCAGGGCCGTACATATTTAAATTTAATATCAGCGCTTCCTTTCCGCAGCGCTTTAAACCTCCACATTTCTTTGCCTCCTGAACCGATAAGCCCGGGTTTTTCAGCAATGTATTCTGAATTAAGTAATAGGACTATTTTTTTATTCAACGGTTCAGCCAATTGCCACTGGTAACCGGTGGTTGGGTTGGCAGATAGGATAATCGTAAACTCCTCTCCGGTTCTTGCTTCCATAACTGAGGCCGATTTTGAATCTTCAGCAACGCAATAAGAAACGGAGAATATACATACCAGAAAAATAATACCTAATTTAATCATGCCGGTAAATCTGTAAATCATCTGCGCAATACCTCCTTTTAGCTATCTTTCGCGCCCGAAAGGTGGACGTCAATTAAGATTCCCCGTATCAAAAATCATAGACTTCTTTGCCAATAAAAACAATAAAAAGTATTTCTTTAAATAATTCTTGAAATCAGATATCATCAGCACAAGACAGGATTATTTATGGAACAACTTAAAGGTTCACAGCGAAAATATTTGCGCTCGCAGGCGCATCATCTAAGGCCGCTGGTCTTAATCGGCAGAAACGGCATCAACAAGCAGGTAATGAGTTCAGTTGATCTCGCCCTGAAAGATCATGAACTCATCAAAGTAAAATTCGGCGAGTTCAAAGACGCCAAAAAAGAAATATCCGCGGAAATAGCTCAAGCCACAAAAAGCGAACTTATCGGCATCATTGGCAACATTGCCATCTTCTATCGTCAGCATGCCGAACCGGAAAAAAGGAAAATCAAGATACCGTAAAGCCCGGATGTTCCACGTTGCGATTACATTTTTTGCCTTAAGGCGAATGTAAATATAAAATTCACCGGAAAAGAAAGGATTATTATGCGTAAATTAATGATTATCGTCTTTGTTGCCCTGCTGGCCATACCGGCCTGTTCCCCGTCACCGAAAACAGAAGACCAGAAAGCCTTCTATGCGCTAGGTGTTCATCTCAACAAACAGCTGTCAGTTTTCGACCTGTCTTCCGAAGAGTTGAAATATGTTCAGAAGGGCATGTCCGACGCGGCCGCCGGTAAAAAGCTGGAAGCAGAGCCGGAAACGAACATGCAGAAACTCGGCCTGCTAGCTCAGGCCCGGATGCTTAGAGCCTCTGAGAAACAAAAAGAACTCTCCAAGCCGTTTTTAGAAAAAGCCGCTACCGAAAAAGGCGCGCAGAAAACAGCTTCTGGAATGATCTACACAGAGATTAAGGCGGGCACTGGAACTCAACCTAAATCTTCGAGCTTCGTCAAAGTTCACTACGTGGGTACTTTGATTGACGGCAAAGAATTTGACAGTTCCGTTAAACGCGGTCAGCCTGCGGAATTTCCACTGGATAAGGTTATTCCTTGTTGGAGTGAAGGCGTGGGCATGATGAAAGTCGGCGGAAAGGCCAAACTTGTTTGTCCTTCCAATATCGCTTATGGCGATCAGGGCAGGCCCGGGATCATTCCCGGCGGAGCGACACTTATTTTTGAAGTGGAGCTTCTGGATGTAAAAGCAGCCTCAGCAGCCGCTCCCAAGAAGCCTACAGCACCCAAGGCTGCTCCAAAGAAATAGTCTAAAGCTGATATCGTTTTTAGTCATGCGAGTTGAGGAGGCGGGTTTGTAGCCCGCCTCCTTGTTTTTTGATTCCCGCCTAATGTCAATGACAAACTGTTACTGGATTACCCGGTCTAGCCGGGTAATGACAAAACAGATGACGTTTATCGTCTTGTTAACTGTCTATAATTTTATACATTGAGGAAGCCAACGACGACGCCAACAAACATAGCGCTTTGATTCAGAAGTGGTACTATCTTCTTGTTAGCTGTCGGTACTTGATGCGATGCGGCTGGCTGGCGGCAGCCCCTAATCTGCTTTTGCGGTCTTCTTCATATTCCGAATAATTGCCGTCAAACCAGAGAGTTTTGCTCTCCCCTTCAAACGCCAGAATATGCGTGCAAATACGATCTAAAAACCAGCGATCATGGCTGATGACAACAACACAGCCGGCAAAATTCTCCAGCGCGTCTTCCAGCGCTCGTAGGGTGTTGACATCCAGATCGTTGGTCGGTTCATCAAGCAGCAGGACATTGGCGCCTTCCTTGAGCATGCGCGCCAGATGAACGCGGTTGCGTTCACCACCGGAGAGCGTTCCGACTTTCTTTTGCTGATCGGTGCCGGAAAAATTAAACCGCGAAACATACGCGCGGGAATTGATTTGCCTTGTTCCAATGTTAACAATATCCTGTCCATCGGAAATCATCTCCCAGATGGTCTTATTCGGATCAAGCGCGTCACGGCTCTGGTCAATGTAGGCAAGCTTTACTGTGTCACCAATTCTGATGGCGCCTGAATCCGGCTTTTCCTGGCCGGTAATCATTCTAAAAAGAGTTGTTTTGCCAGCGCCGTTGGGGCCTATGATACCCACGATGCCACCGGGCGGCAGCATGAAAGTCATGCCTTCCACCAACAGGTTCTCCCCGTATCCTTTGCTGACATCTTTTGACTCTATTACCAGATCGCCCAGTCGTGGACCGGGAGCAATAAAAATTTCGTGCGTCTTTGATTCCTTTTCCTGATTTTGCCCCAGCAATTCCTCATAAGCGCTAATACGCGCCTTGGATTTGGCATGGCGTCCTTTGGGAGACATGCGAATCCATTCCAGCTCGCGTTCCAGGGTTTTGATTCTTTCCCCTTCAGTCTTTTCTTCACTCTTCAGGCGGTTTTGTTTTTGCTCCAGCCACGAAGAATAGTTACCCTGCCAGGGAATTCCCTGCCCGCGGTCAAGCTCCAGAATCCAGCCGGCCACATTATCCAGAAAATAGCGATCGTGGGTGACTGCAATGATGGTGCCTTCATATTTTTGCAGGTGATGTTCCAACCAGGCAACAGATTCGGCGTCAAGATGGTTGGTCGGTTCATCCAGAAGCAGTATATCCGGTTTTTGCAAAAGCAGGCGGCACAAGGCAACGCGGCGTCTCTCTCCGCCGGAGAGGACTTTCACGGGTGTATCGCCGGGCGGGCAACGCAGAGCGTCCATGGCCATTTCGAGGCGCGAATCTATATCCCAAGCATCAAGAGCATCGAGTTTTTCCTGCACGGTACCTTGTCTGTCGCAGAGTTTCGCCATTTCGGCATCCGACATCGGTTCAGCAAACTTTTCATTTATTGTATTGTATTCGTGGATCAAATCCATAGTGCTTTGCACGCCTTGCTCCACGATTTGTCGCACGGTTTTGGTTTCGTCCAGGCGCGGCTCCTGCTCCAGATATCCTACTGTATAACCGGCGGAAAGAATTGCTTTGCCGAGGAAATCTGTATCAACACCGGAAAGAATTTTTAAAAGAGAGCTTTTGCCGGAACCGTTTAAACCGATAACACCGATTTTAGCGCCGTAAAAATAAGACAGATAAATGTCCTTGAGCACCGGCTTTTTTTCATAAATTTTACTTACCCCGATCATGGAGTAAATCACTTTATTTCCTTCGTTGGCCATCTACAACAATCCTCCAAAATGTAAATCTTATACCTTTCTATTTCAAAGGATAACACGGCGGCAAGGGGGAGGCACCGGAGGCGTATTGTACATACGCTGAGGGAACCGACAACGCAGCCAACAAAGTTAGCCAAAGAAATCGAAAGGTATTAAATATAAGGGAATATTCCCTGAATAATTAAATTAAAATTATTCTGAATGTTGCTTTTTCCGGAGACGATACCCATGTGTCCGGGAAGAATAAAATCCAGATCAAGTTCAGAAAAATTAACGATGCTTTTCTTTAAAAGAGCGCCGTTGCCGCCGGGAAAATCAGTGCGCCCGACGCTTTGGTCAAAAATTACATCGCCGCAGAATAAAGCTTTCTGTTCCGGCCAGTAAAGACCGATCGATCCCGGGGAATGGCCGGGGGCAAGAATTACTTTAAATATCTGGTCTCCTAAAACCACATCGCCTTCTTCCAGTGGAAAATTTACATTTATCCGCGGAACGTTGATTCCGAAAAGGCCGTACAGTTCGCCGCCTAATCCTTTTAAGAATTCAATTTCTTTTGTATGCAGGCCGACTTTGACTTTTTCCTGATCAAATATTTCCGAACCCTGAAAATGGTCAGGGTGCGAATGGGTGTTCACGATGTAACAAATATCTTCTTTCTGAATACCATCGGCTGACATCTGCTTGAGTAAATCGGGCACATAACGGGACAATCCCGGATCAATCAATGTCTGTACGCCGCCTCCGATATAATAACTGTTGCAGTTATTATCAAAAGAGTTTGTCCATTCATAAACATAAATATCATTTTTCAGCTTCATTGTTCATCCTTCGTTTTTATCTTCCGGGGAACAAAAATCCAAAGCAAAATATAAATTAATAAACCCGTACCACAAACTAAAAAAAGGAAAGCAAATAACAGACGCCATGTCCAGGAGGGCAGAGACGTACATTCGCCTAATCCGCCACAAATACCACCGATCCAGCGGTCGTTTTCCGATTTTGTGAAATTTTGCAGCCAATTCTGTTGTTGATTCATAAGTTCTCCTTAATCTAAAGTCTCTAACTAAAGCAATGTTAAATCAGGCATTTTCACGCCCTATTTGCCGGCCGGGAAAAGGTTATTCAGAGGTAGATCAGCAGTACGGTGACTCATTGTAATAACATTTCCTTCTTTATCAATGAGAACCAGCGTTGGCACACCAACAATGTTGTAGTCATTGGCAACACTGCCGTCTCTGTCGAGCAGTACACGATAAGGGAAGGAGTGGTTTTTAGCAAAGCGTGCCACTTTTTCGGCTGGTTCATTTATATCGATATAAATAACTTGAAGCCCGCGCCGGGCATATTTTTCATAAATGGCGCTGTAGGATGGAATTTCAGCGCGGCAGGAAGGACACCATGTCGTCCCGAAAAAAAGCACTACCGGCTTTCCCAATTGTCCGCTCAATTTAAATGTTTTCTCCTGCAAATCCTGCAGAGAAAAATCAGGTGCCGCAATAGCTTTTTGTTTAGACAACGCATTGGATCTATATTGTCCAAATGACAGAGTAACCGCAAAACAGATCAGTAACAACACCGCAACAATTAGTATTTTTTTATTCATTCGCCCTCGTATTTTTATAGTGCCAAAGTGCCCGCAGTATACAGGAAATATTCAGCCGCGCCAATTAATATCAACCCGAAAATAAGTTTTATTTTCGTCATCCAGTTACCCGATTGGGGCAATGCGGCAATCACTCCGGCAAACGTGCCAAGAATGATCAGCAATGTTCCCATACCGAAGGCAAAAACAAAAAGCAGACTCATGCCCAAAAAAAGATTTGTCTTGATTGCCACATAACCCAGTAAAACTGCCAGAACCGGAGCCGTGCAAGGGCCGATAACAAAACCGGATACGGCACCGATCAAGAAACTGCTGAAGAATCCTTTTTTATCAGTATTACCGGAAAGATTCATCAGTTTTTGCGGAATGGGCAGGGAAATCGTAAAAACATCAAGCATGGATAAGCCCATGACAAGACATAGATTAGCCATAATGAAATATACCCATGGCGTCGTCTGCATTTGACCGAAAAGTTTACCTGATAGCGCCGCGACTCCCCCCAAAATGGAATAAGTAATCGCAAGTCCGCCAACATAAAAAAGGGAAAGCAAAAACCCCCGCAGCTTGGAAGATGAACTTCTTGCGCCAATAAATCCAATAGTCACAGGGATCAGCGGATAAGTGCAGGGTGTAAAGCTGATGACAATCCCACCCAGATAGGCAGCCAGAAATGCCAAAAGAACAGACCCTTGCAAATAGCCGGATAAATTATTAATGATATTTTCAATCATTATATTCCCTTAGAAGTGTTTCCCGAAATTTACAGGCGGGAGACTCTGCCGTTACCGTAATATTTCTTACTTTTTGAATTTAGACAGCGCTTTATCTAGAGCTTGTGACATGTCGGAAATAGCCAGCTCAGCGCCTTTCTTGAGCTCTTCCCATCCTTCACTGCCAACGCTCTTGAGCTGCTTGAGCTTATCCTCAGCTTCCTGTTTTTTCTTTTTCAATTCTTCGGCTGTTTTCGCGTAATCTTCTTTCATGATGCTGGCCGTCTCGCTGCCGTGCTGCTTTAGCTCGTCGATTTTCTTGTCCCATTCCACAATCTTGTCCGCCAGTTTTTGCATGTATGATTTCTTTTCATTTTCCATGGTGATTGTCTCCTTAATGATAATTATTTGATAAGATATTGCTTTTGATGAATGAAAGTATAGGTGGTCATATTTTACTTGTCAAGGGATCGTTTGCATCGAAAAGCAGGGGCAGGCGATACAATCATACCTTGCGTCTTGGCTAGATAGATCTCCCTATTTTAGGCCAACCCTAGCGCGGACTGAACGATCTTCCCCTTCATTTTGGAGATTAGACGACCGCCCCCCAAAATCAATTCTTCCAGGGAGACGGGAAAGCGCGTCAGTATCTCGTAACTGTCCTTCGTTATCAGCACCGTATCCGAGTGTCGGTACCCACCCCTGGCATCGAAGTATACCCCGGGTTCTATGCTGACAACCATATTCTCGCGTAGCGTCCTGTCGTCGCCCTCCGCCAGCCAAGGTTCTTCATGATTACCAAGCCCTATACCATGCCCGGTCCTGTGAATAATATTCCCCTCATATCCCCTGGCGCGAAGAAAGCCGTTAGCCGCAGCATCGACTTCAGAACAAAGCACACCGGGTTTAAGTATTGCGAAGGCTCTCCGCCTGGCTTCCGTTATATCCCCGAAACGTTCCTTGTCCTCGGCACTCGGAGGATCAATGAAAAAGGTTCTTTCGCATTCTGCCGCGTATCCATTTATCCGGAAATAGCACATAGCCACGTTCGGGCCAGCGCCAAACTTTTCACCCAAACCAGGAACGCTATGCGGCATGGAACTTGAGGGAGAAGGCCAGGCCGCGGTCAGCAGGTAGGTCGAAAGAGGATTGAACTTGCCCGACTTTATCAGATCCGTTTGCGTCGCCTTGGATACCATAAAGGACTCCACAACCGAAGCGCCCTTGTATAATCCTCTAAGCATCCGCCCCATCGCGGACGAAGCTATTTCAGCCGACTTCCGTATCATCCCGATCTCGTAATCGCTCTTCTCGAGCCGCAAGCCTTCCACTATGTCGATAACGACGGGAGAGAAGCCCTGAAGCTCGGCGGAGATGTAGGTCTTCATCTTCCCTTCTATGCCTACATTTTTGGCTTTATTAATGGTCTTCCTTAAGACGTCCGCCCAACCTCTGCCCGTCGGAGCGGGGAATTCTCTGTATGCGGCGACGAAGCTGTCGATTGGTGGCGTCCCCAGATGCCGTTCTTCCAAAGCGGGAACGACGATCGTGGGTTTGCCCTCGACAGGAACCACAACGAAGAACGGTCGTTCCTCGGGCTTATAGACGAGATTAGTCAAGTACCAGATATTCTCTTCCGTAGAGACTATGTACGCATCCATCCCCTTTTGACGAAGCTCATCCTTCATACGGTCGATTCGAGCGCTAAGCTGTTTGTCCGGCATCTAAAAACCCCCTTAAAAAGATTGAAATAATTCGCGGTATGTAAATTTATTGTGAAACTCCAAAATTATTGTTGACTATAAATAAATATCAGCAGAATTTCCACGATTATTACTGAAGATAATGTTTTGATTGAATTACCACCGGAAGCATATGAATAGCGAGGAATTGCTGATGGTGTCAATTAATTAGAACCGTCCCTGATTATTTCCTGAAGTATCGAGAGGTTTAAAAGGTATGGACAACTTCCTGTAACAAAGCATCCGGCGATTTTCGCGATTATACTTCCTTTCGAACGGTAATCCTTACTGACTGAAAGAAAAATCGTTATCCTTATAAAAGGATGCTTTCTTTCAATCCGTTATCAATAAGGTTATGTATTCCCCCTTCAGCAAATTTCAACTTTTATTAATTTCCATATAAATGTAAATGTGATAAATAAAACCTAACCATTAAATCTTACACAAGGAAAGTATTGACTGATTACTGAACCCCATTTTCTAAAAGGAGCAACGGTAATATGAGAACAGGACTCAAACCAGGAGAGGAACTTGTTTTAATTCGTAAAAAACATTTGTTTTCCCTTGTGCCATCAGCGTGTGTTTTAATTATATTTATCATTGCCAGGCAAGTAGGTTGCGACTACGTTCACCAAAATCGACAAATTTGCGATTTTCTATCAATGCTTATTGCCATTCCAGGAGTTTATTTTATCTGGAAGTTAGCCGACAGATTCTGTGAAAGATTCATAGTGACTAATGTCAGACTTATTCATGAGTTTGGCGTATTTTCTAGTAATAGCAAAGAATGCCCTCTCGACAAAATCAACAACACCGCACTCGGACAGTCATTCTCGGGAAGGATATTTGGGTATGGAGATTTAGAGATTCAATCTGCTGCGACATTTGGTGTAATCTTTTTTAAATTTATACAATCCCCGAAACTCTTCAAAGAGACAGTAACCGCCTACCAAGAGGTTTCTAAGGATACACAAGATAATAAGTATCTAGATAAGTTGGCAAAAATAATCAGACCTGGCGTTGGAGATGGCAGTGGGACTAATCGGGACACGCGGGAGTGTCCATATTGTGCTGAGATAATAAAAGCAAAGGCAAAAATATGTCATTTTTGCCGAAAAGAATTAGAACCTTTGATGGAAAATCCTTCTCCCTATAATTATGTTCCAAAGGAGGATGCAGATGGGAAAAAGAATGACATGAAAAAAAATCTGCCCCTCACGGAAAACAATTCCAGCTATGATTATGTTCCAAACAAAGATGAAGAAGGAAAGCAGAATAATATCAGAGATCATCTACACCTCAATGAACAGGAAAAACAAGAGTTGAAGAAAACTCTAATCACCGTATTTATTCTATTTGTCGTTTCTTTTTTTGTTGCTGATCTCGCTAGAGACATTCTGGGTAGAGTCGGCACAATGCTGATTCAGGTAAGCATCCTTGGATATGCTTTCATCCAACCGTTTCAAATACTGGATTTAATTCGTCGGTGGACTTCTGAAATGCTGTTAAAATTGCTCGGTGTTATAGTCAAAGAAGGCGAAGAATCTCTTCTAACAAGTGTATCAAATTACATTATGTTGCTGGTGTATCTCTTCTTAATTTATCTGTTCCTCTTTATACCGGTTACAGCAATGGCAGACATTGGAAATTCTTTTTATAAACTACTCAGATTCGGTTTTGTCATTCTCGGTCTTTTTTTCGGTTATAAAATTTGGGAAGGATTGAATAAGATGTCTCTGTTTAAAACTACCCAGAGTAATAGTTCATCACTAATGCAAGATGCCCAACTAGATGTTAAACCAACTGCATTGGGTGTATGCAACTGTGGTTGTAAGAATGATCCTAAAAACAACTTTTGCGTCGAATGTGGAAAGGGGATTAAATAATTAATTATGTTTTGTTCTAAGTGTGGAGCAGAAATTGAAGGAGGCGGTAAGTTTTGTGGAAAATGCGGTAATTCCTTATCAATTTTAAAAACAGATAAAAAAAAAGGGCGTGATTATGAAAAACTAATTTATTATTTATTGGGCTTTGTAATAATAGTTTCATTTATATTCTTTGCTGTAGTTTATATTAATAGAGGTACGACTGAATCACCGGTTCTGACAGTAAAAAACCCAGATCTTATCTTAGTCATAGTCGGCGGCAAATATGGGTTTATCGACAATACCGGTAAATATGTCATTAATCCTCAGTTTTATAAAGCAATGTCTTTCTCTGAAGGACTTGCTGCTGTTCAAAGTCAGGCCGGTGGCAAATGGGGCTTTATCGATAAGACCGGTAAATATGTCATTAATTCCCAATTTGATGAGGTAAGAGATGGATCCCAAGATGGATTACGAAATGGATTCAATGAAGGACTTGCTGCTGTTGAGACCGGTGGCAAATGGGGTTTCATCGACAAAACCGGCAAATATGTCATTAATCCCCAGTTTGATTTTGCATTTGGTTCTTCTGAAGGTCTTGCTGCGGTTATGATAGACAACAAGTGGGGCTTGATAGATAAGACCGGTAAGATGGTCATCAATCCAAAATTTAATAGCGTAATAGCGCCGTTTTTCCACGAAGGACTTGCTTTTGTCGAAATCAGCGGTAAAACATGTTTTATTAATACGAAAGGTGAATGTGTTATCGGTCCAGGGTTGTTTACTTATGCAGAGAATTTTAGAGAAGGAATTGCTGCGGTCTCAATCGGCCACAAAGTTGGCTTTATCGATAAGACCGGTAAAATTGTTATCAATCCCCAGTTTGATTATGCATATGGTTTTTCTGAAGGACTTGCTTTTGTGAACATCGGAGGTCGCCAATGTTCTGATTCTCTCAGCAGTTGCTCTGGCGGTAAATGGGGTTTGATCGACAAGACCGGTAAATACATCATCAATCCTCAGTTTGATGATGTAAATTATTTCAACGAAGGACTTGCTAAGGTCGCAGTAGGTTGCGAGGATGATGTTTGTGGTTGCTCTGGCGGTAAATGGGGGTTTATCGACAAGACCGGTAAATATGTCATAGATCCTCAGTTTTATAGTGCAGGGAGTTTCTCTGAAGGACTTGCTGCTGTTCAAAGTCAGGCCGGTGGCAAATGGGGCTTTATCGATAAAGCCGGTAAATATATAATTGATCCTAAATTTAATTCGGTAGATGATTTTTCTGAAGGACTTGCTGCTGTTCAAAGTCAGGCCGGTGGCAAATGGGGTTTAATCGACAAAGCCGGTAAATATATCATCGATCCAAGGTTTGATGTTATAGACTACCCCGGCAATTAGTATCTCTGATGGCCTTGTTCTGGAAAAATCGGCTGAGGCAAGTTTTTATTTGGATCATTTGTGATGTCGGATACCACAATACAAATGGCAATCTTCAATTAAATTCCAAATCAAAAACACTTGCTTTGTAGATGTTATACGTATCCGGCATCGCCAAATCTCATACATCCCCTTTTGCGATAGATGTGCAATTCTGATTATTTCGATAGTTTTCTGAGGTTTCTTTCAGCTTACCAAGTTCTTCGATAGTGTCTGTTTATTTTTATGGTTCAATCTCAAAGAATCAGCACCGGGAATTAATAGTTAAACAATCAAAGCCTAAACAATAAATCGCCTTGTTTTTTAAAAATGGCTGCTGTATAAATTTTACACAAATAGCCGCATCAGAGATTCTTGCCTTCTATCGAAACATTAAACGGGGGAACCAAACCCGAAGCGTAGAGACGGAAAAATATTCTTGACAACTTTCAAAAAAAGTGTACCATTCAATAAAAATGCCGTACTCCAGTTAATGTTGGTGCAAACGCTCCTAAACTATTAAATTCGCTTGTATAAGGAGGAAAAATCATGGCGAAAACAGATACTCCACTTCTGGATGAATTAGAAAAGGGGAAGTGGCCCAGCTTCGTTAAGGACATGAAGCAGGCGGCGCAAAAAAATCCCATGGCAGAAGATCTTCTTGGCCAACTGGAACTTTCTTATAAAGAGAAAATAGGCCATTGGAAACATGGGGGTATTGTCGGCGTCAAGGGTTACGGCTCCGGCGTTATCGGGCGCTATTCGGATCGTCCCGACCTGTTTCCGAATGTTCAGGCTTTTCATACCATGAGGGTTAATCATCCCACGGGATGGTTTTACAAGACGGATGCCCTGCGCAATTTATGCGATATCTGGGACAAGCACGGCAGCGGTCTTACCAATATGCACGGTGCAACCGGCGATGTCATTCTTCTGGGGACGAAGACGGATCAGCTTCAACCTTGTTTCAACGATCTTTCTGATGCCGGATTTGATCTCGGTGGTTCCGGTTCCGCCCTCCGGACGCCCAGCGCCTGTGTGGGGCCGGGACGTTGCGAATGGGCATGCGTGGACAGCCTTGATATTTGCTACAATCTCACCATGACTTATCAAGGGCAGATGCACCGGCCCATGTTTCCCTACAAATTCAAGATAAAAGTATCCGCCTGCCCTAACGACTGCGTGGCTTCTATTGCCCGGTCGGATTTCTCTATCATCGGCACATGGAAGGGCAACATCCGGATTGACCAGAAGGAAGTAACCGCCTATGCCGCTTCTGATCTGGATATTCAAAAAGAGGTTTGTGACCTCTGCCCGACCAAGTGTATGGAATGGGACGGAAAAGTTCTGAAAATTCAAGATGCGGATTGTAATCGCTGCATGCATTGCATCAACCTTATGTCCAAGGCTTTGCGGCCGGGCAAGGAAAAAGGCGCCACCATTCTTGTCGGCGGTAAAGCTCCCATTGTGCAAGGAGCGCTTCTTTCCTGGGTTATCGTTCCTTTTATCAAGCTGGAACCGCCCTACACGGAACTGAAGAACCTTATTGAACGCATTCAGGATTGGTGGGATGAACACGGAAAATCCCGTGAACGGCTCGGCGAGTTGATCAATCGTCTGGGCATGCGGGTGTTTCTGCGGGCTGTGGGTCTGCCCGCCGTTCCCCAGATGGTTAAAGCGCCAAGAACCAATCCTTATGTGTTCTTCTGGCCCGAAGAAATCCAAAAGGAGGTGAAGTAAGATGGCAAAAACCGATATTGGCCCCCCTGATTACAAGACCATGCTGCCACCCGTAATTAAAAGAAATTACGGGAAATGGCTTTATCATGAAATTCTCAAACCGGGCGTGCTCATGCACATCTCGGAATCTGGAGAGGCACTCTACACTGTGCGTGCCGGCTCCCCGCGACTTATTTCAACGGATCACATCCGGGAAATCTGTGACATGGCGGATAAGTACTGTGATGGCTATCTGCGTTTCACCAGCCGTCACAATATTGAATTTCTTCTGGACGATAAGGAGAAGGTAGAACCTCTGATTGCCGAACTTGCCACTCGAAAATATCCTGTTGGCGGCACCGGGCATTCCATTTCAAATATCGTCCACACCCAGGGCTGGGTTCACTGCCACACGCCCGCCACCGATGCCTCCGGTCCTGTCAAAGCCCTCATGGATGAGATCTACGATTATTTTGTCACCTCGACCTTGCCGGCTCATGTCCGCATTGCCTTGGCCTGCTGCCTGAATATGTGTGGCGCGGTTCACTGCTCGGATATCGCCATTTTGGGTATTCACAGGACAGTTCCTAAGACTGACAACAGCCGCGTGCCGAATCTTTGTGAAATTCCTTCCACGGTTGCTTCCTGTCCGACGGGTGCCATCCGTGGTGACATGAAGAACAAGACCGTCACGGTCAATGATGAAAAATGCATGTATTGCGGAAACTGCTATACTGTTTGTCCGGCCATGCCGATTGCCGATCCGGAAAACGACGGAATCTCTATCTGGGTCGGAGGCAAAGTCTCCAATGCCCGCAGCGCTCCCAAGTTTTCCAAACTGGCAATTCCTTTTCTTCCCAACAACCCGCCGCGTTGGCCGGAAGTTGTGGATGCGGTAAAAAACATCATCGAGGTTTACGCGAGCAACGCCAAGAAGCATGAGCGTATGGGTGAGTGGATTGAGCGCGTTGGGTGGGAAAGATTTTTCAGCCTGACGAAAATTCCCTTTACGGATAAGCATATCGACGATTTCGATATGGCGTCTGAAACATTCCGGACATCAACACAGTTCAAATGGGGGTGAGCATGAGTGAAGATTTAAAGGCCCGGGTTGCCGGATTATTTCACGAAAAATCAAAGGGCGACAAGAAGATGTTTTACATTAGGGACGTTGTTAAGTGGCTTCCTGACGATGATCGTCATGACGTTCAGAAAGCCGTACAAGCCCTTTTGGATGAAGAGACGCTGCAATACTGGTCTAGCGGCAGTTCAACCTATGTGATGCTGAAGGAATTCTTTCCCAAGGAATAGTGGTAATGATAAAGATCAGGAAGACATTATGAATCAGCCTTGTCCTCGTCTGATCATTGCCGCCCTCAGGGGTGGGGCGGGTAAAACGATAATATCCGTTGCTCTGGCCAGTGCTTTAAAGAGGCGGGGAATTACCGTTACTCCCTTTAAAAAAGGGCCGGATTACATTGACGCTGCCTGGCTAAGTCAAGCAGCGTCCTGCTCTTGCCATAATCTGGATACTTTTTTAATGGGTACTAAGCAGGTTGTTCGTTCTTTTTCACGCCATGCGCCGGCAGGCCGCATAGCCCTGATCGAGGGAAACCGGGGGCTCTACGATGGTGTGAACGCTGATGGGGAGTTCAGCACGGCAGAACTAGCCAAGCTTCTCCATGCGCCGGTGGTTCTGGTTGTTGATTGTGACAAGATCACGCGGACGGTGGCAGCTCTGGTTCTCGGGTGCTGTCACCTTGATCCGGCCGTGGATATTAAGGGTGTGATTCTCAACAAGGTAGGCAGCAACCGTCACGCACGGGTGGTCAAACAATCCATCGAGGATTATTGCCATCTTCCAGTTTTAGGGACAGTGCCGCGGATGAAAGAGCTTAAATTTACGGAAAGGCAATTGGGGTTGATCACACCTCAGGAGCATGGTGGCCTTGATGAGGCATTAAGCCGGGCCGCAAACATTGCAGAAGAATGTCTGGATATCGATGGACTTATACGGCTTGCGGAAGGCGCAACGCCCTGGCAGATGGATGATTTTTCAAGTGTCGCCTATCGTAACAATGCCGTTCCGGAAACAGTGACAATCGGTGTGATACGGGATGTCGCCTTTCAGTTTTATTACGAAGAAAATATCGAGGCCCTGATCGATGGCGGCGCAAAAATAGTGCAGATAAGCGCCCTTGATGAAAAAAGCCTGCCGCCTGTGGATGTCTTGTACATTGGCGGCGGTTTTCCCGAAACGCAGGCAAAGCAGCTCGCTGATAATGAAGAATTCCGATCTTCGTTACGCAAGGCGGCGGAGGAAGGTCTCCCGATATATGCCGAATGCGGAGGCTTTATGTATCTGGGCGAATCTCTGACCATCGGTGATCAGCGCTACCCGATGGTCGGCGTGTTACCGGTTGCCTTTGAAATGGAAAAGCGTCCGCAGGGTCATGGATATATGACTTTAGCTGTGGACAGGGAAAATCCTTTTTTCCCCGTCGGCACCAGGCTAAGCGGCCATGAGTTTCATTATGGCAGGATCCTTTCCCTGAAGAAGGAAGAGGAAGTTTATACCGCCTGCCATGTTCTGCGGGGAACGGGAATGGGTCAGGAAAGAGACGGCATGGTCAGGAAGAACATACTGGCCGGCTTTACCCATCTTCATGCTCTGGGAACACCCGAGTGGGCAGAGGCTTTGATCGGTAAAGCCAGGCAGTATCGCAGTGCGAGGCAGAACACAAATAAAAATTAAATAAATATAGATTATAGAAGGAGGTTTATTAGAAATGTCACAAATCGAATTAGCCGGAAAAACATATGAAGTGGATGAAGACGGTTTTCTGCAGGAACTGGACAAATGGAGCGAAGAGTTTGCCCAGGCATATGCCCACACCGAAGATATCGAAGGAACTATGACTGAAGAACATTGGAAGATTATCAATTATCTGCGGAATTATTTTCAGCAGTTCGGTATTGCGCCCATGATCCGAAAGATCTGCAAGGACTGCGGGGTTGACATGACGAAGCTCTATGAGCTTTTTCCAACCGGACCGGCTAAGGGCGCCTGTAAGTTGGCCGGACTCTCGAAACCGACGGGTTGCGTGTGATGGCATGAGAAGATAGAAAAAGAGGGTTAAATGGGAACTCTGATTATAGTTCTGACATATATTGCTTATGTGTGCATCGTAACGGTTTACACTATCAAAGTCGTCGGATGGTTACGGCTGCCGCCCCACATTCGGTGGGACCTCTATCCCGTGATCCATGAAAAGAATTACCGCTACGGCGGTTCCTACTATGAGCAGCAGGAATGGTGGACCAAGCCCCGTCCCAAAAATCGTTTACGAAGCATTTTGTACTCGCTGAAAGACAATTTCTACATGGGCGAATACTATAAACGCAATCCGCTATACTGGCTGTTTCTTCTGCCGTGGCATCTGGGATTCATCTTCATCATCGCGTTCCATATCCTCTGCTTCTTCGCAGCCGTGGCCATGGTTGGAGGATTGGAGATTGGAGCTACTTCAGCTAATCTTGCAGGCAAGGTGTTTTATTACATACTGCTTGCGACCGGAGGCTTCGCCTTCCTTACCGGCACCTTCGGCAGTATCGGTATGATATTCATACGCTTGGCCGACCGTTCCCTGAGGATGTATTCCATGCCGATGAATTTCTTTAATTATATCTTCTTTCTGATCGTTTACGGCAGCGGCCTTTTCGCCTGGCTTGCACTGGATCCTACCCTGGTTGAATATCGGGCCTACTGGATGGGACTGATCACTCTGTCACCGCCTGTGCTCCACCCGATGACTGTTCTCCATATCGTCCTATTTGATATTTTTCTTATCTATTTGCCCTTTACCCGTTCCACTCACTACATAACACGGATATTGGCCTACTTCTTCATCCGTTGGGATGACGGACCGAATCAGCGCGGCAGCAAGATGGAGGGACAGATTAATGAGCTCCTGGGGCAGAAGGTCTCTTGGGAAGGACCGCATATCGCAACCGGAAAGAGTTGGGTCGAGGTGGCTACAGAACCGGGATTCTCCGAAATAAAAAAGGATAGCAAATGAACAAGATCACCAATATTGGAGATTTCAGCAGGCAAGAAGGGCAGCTAGCCCAGATCGATCCCGGCAAGCTTTTGCCCCTGCCGTCGCCATACGACAAGATGGAAAAGCCCCCTATCCGGCAACTCACAGAAGAACAACGCAAACGGATGGATGCGTCACTTGACGGTGTTGTCGCTATCGGCCTTACCCCACCTGCAAGCCCGGAGGAGGAAAAGGCCTTCATCGAGAAATTTCTTGCGGGGCTGGAAAAGCTATTCGCGGTGGAAAACAACTGGACATTTCTCCAACCGCTTATCCATACTCTTGATTACTGCGTGAAGTGCCAGATTTGCTCTGATGCCTGCCCGACGTACCAGGCCAGTGGTCATCAGGAGATCTATCGTCCCACGATGCGGCCGGAGATACTCCGGCGAATCATCAGCAAGTACATCAAGAAGGAAAATTTCCTTTTAAGAAAGTTCAAAGCCAGTGATATCGACCTTAACTGGCAGACACTGGCCCGGCTCGCGGAATTGGCTTACCGGTGCACACTATGCCGGCGCTGCGCTCAAGTCTGCCTGCTCGGCTGCGACAATGCCCTGATCAGCAGAGAGATACGAAAAATATTCAGCCAGCAAATGGGAATTGCTCCCAAAGAGATACATGAAAAAGGATCCGTCCAGCAACTGAAAGTCGGATCTTCCACGGGAATGAATCCCGCGGCCCTGAAAAATGTTATTGAGTTTATTGAAGAAGAAATAGAGGAAAAGACCGGACGAAAGATCAAGATTCCTGTGGATAAGAAAGGGGCGGATATGCTCCTTATTCACAATGCCGGTGAATTTCTGGCATGGCCGGAGAATCTGGAAGCTTTTGCTATTATCCTGGATGCTGCCGGTGTGGACTGGACTCTATCCACAGAAATTGCCGGTTATGACTCCGTCAATTATGGTGTGTGGTATGATGACTTCCAGTTTGCCCGTGTTGCTATCCGTCAGTCTCAGGCGGCAAAGAAGCTTGGTGTCCGCAAGATATCTCTGGGGGAATGCGGCCATGCGCACAAGGCGGGGATTGTTATTGCCGATCGTGTTCTTACAGGTGATCTCAACATCCCGCGGGAAAGCATTCTTCCTTTGCTGGAGGAGATAGTTATAAACGGCCGGATCAAACTTGATCCCAGCCGGAACAACTTTCCTGTCACGCTGCACGATCCGTGCAACATGGTTCGGCTTATGGGAATCGTTGAGCCGCAGCGCAAGATACTTAGAAAGATCTGCCCTCAATTCCGGGAGATGACTCCACATGGTGTGGAAAATTATTGCTGTGGCGGTGGAAGCGGTTTTGCCATCACGCAGTCAACGAACTTTCCCGATTGGCGCTCCGCCGTCTCAGGCCGGATGAAATTCAAGCAGATTCTTGATGCCTTTCAGGATGTGCCGGGGCCGGAGATCAAGAAGTATCTATGTGCCCCCTGTTCGAATTGCAAGGGGCAGTTCCGAGACATGTTCGAATACTATGGAGTCTGGAAAAAATCAGGGATTCTCTATGGTGGGCTGGTGGAGTTGATCGTCAACGCCATGGCTGATCTCAAGAAACCTTTCATCCAGTGGGAGTGGCATTGATTCCTATGAAAAACATCGGATTGTCAATCATTGCTGTAGTTATACTTCTCGCTATATCTGTTTTGGCGGCTGTAAAGGAGTGGCACGCTTTTTTGATAATATTTCCTTACGCCGCCTTTGTGGTTTTTCTTGCCGGTTTTATTTACCGCGTCGTCAAATGGTGGACAACCCCCGTTCCGTTCCGCATTCCGATAACATGCGGCCAGCAGAAGTCTCTTCCCTGGATCAAGAACAACCCAGTGGAAAACCCGGCCAATCTTTGGGGTGTAATCAGGCGGATGGCCGAGGAGATCTTTTTGTTTAGGTCTCTCTTTAGAAATACAGAAGTAGAGATTATCGACGGCAGGCCCGTCTATGGCAGCGCCAAATGGCTGTGGTTTTTCGGCCTTCTCTTTCACTGGTCGCTTCTGATCATTGTGTTGAGGCACCTGCGATTCTTTGTCGAACCTATTGCACAATGGATAAGTGTCCTTTCCGCCTTCGACGGATTCTTTGAGATCGGTATCCCAACACTATATCTCAGCGATGCCGCCATACTCGCAGGGCTGACGTTCCTATTCCTGCGACGGGTTGTATTACCACGGGTACGTTACATCTCCTTATTCACCGATTATTTTTCACTGCTGTTGATTGTGGCAGTGGTAAGCACAGGCATCTTGATGAGGCACTTTTTCCCCACCGATTTAAATGAAGTGAAGAACATTGCTCTGGGATGGCTAACACTAACGCCTGTTGTCCCTCAAGGTGTTAGCGTTGTTTTTTACATGCACCTGTGCTTCGTCTGCGCTCTTCTGGCCTGGTTTCCTGCAAGCAAGCTCATGCACGCGGGCGGCGTCTTTATGAGCCCCACCCGTAATCTGGCCAATAACAACCGGATGAAGCGGCATGTTAATCCGTGGAATGGTCCCGTAAAGGTTCATACCTACGAGGAATACGAAGACGAGTTTAGAGACAAGATGAAGGCCGTAGGGCTGCCTGTGGATAAGGAGTAGCCGTGTCATTTGCCAAGATACCGAAATCAGATCAGTTGATTCAAATCAACTACGCGCCGCCTCAGACATCATGGATGGAGACACCTGTCGATTTCCGGCCGGGAACCTGGAGTTACAGCGGTGTTGCCAAAAATCTGACTTATCTGGATTTGCCCAACCCGCGCGTATGGCAACCGTCAGACGTGGATTGGAAACTGCCGGAAAATTGGCAGGCCATTATCCTGGAAGGCATGAAGGAGCGCCTGGAAAAATATCGCTCCTTCAGACTGTTTATGGATGTCTGTGTCCGGTGCGGCGCCTGTGCGGATAAGTGCCATTTCTATATCGGTTCAGGCGATCCGAAGAACATGCCTGTTTTGCGTGCAGAACTACTGCGCTCCGTCTATCGCCGCTACTTTACGACGACGGGTAAACTTTTCGGCAAACTCGCCGGTGCCCGGGACCTGACGATCGACGTTCTCAAGGAGTGGTTCTATTATTTCTACCAGTGCACAGAATGCCGCCGGTGTTCGGTCTTTTGCCCTTATGGAATCGACCAGGCGGAGATTACTATGATGGGCCGTGAACTCCTCAATCTTGTGGGTTGCAACATCAACTGGGTCATTGAACCGGCGGCAAACTGTTTTCGGACGGGAAACCATCTGGGCATTCAGCCCGGCGGCGTTAAGGACATGCTAGAATTTATGGCCGACGACATATTTGACCGAACAGGGGTTCGTGTGAACGTTCCGATCAACAAAAAAGGCGCCGATATTCTCTTTGTCACGCCATCGGGAGATTACTTTGCCGATCCTGGAACATACACTTGCATGGGATACATGATGCTCTTTCATGAGATCGGTCTGAACTACACCTTCAGCACATATGCCTCCGAAGGTGGTAATTTCGGCCTCTTCACCTCCCACGAGATGGTCAAGCGACTCAACGCTAAGATTTATGCCGAAGCAAAACGCCTCGGTGTCAAGTGGATTCTCGGTGGCGAGTGCGGTCACATGTGGCGTGTCATTCACCAGTATATGGATACGATGAACGGCCCGGCTGAATATCTTTCAGAACCGGTTTCTCCGATCACAGGCACCCGCTTTGAAAACGCCAAATCCACGAAGATGGTCCACATTGCGGAGTTTACCGCCGACCTGATCCAGAACGGGAAATTGAAACTTGACCCCAGGCGAAATGATCATTTGAAGCTCACCTATCACGATTCCTGCAATCCCGCCCGGGGCATGGGTCTTTTGGAAGAGCCGAGATTTATCATCCAAAATGCCTGCAACCATTTTTATGAAATGGCCGAAGACACCATTCGTGAAAAGACCCTTTGCTGCGGTGCCGGAGCTGGTTTGGGAAACGATGAAAATATGGAGACACGTATGCGGGGCGGGATGCCCCGTGCTATGGCTGTCAAACAGGTGAAGGAGAAACATGGTGTGAACCGTCTGGCCTGCATCTGTGCCATCGACCGGGCGACGCTGACATCCCTCATGGATTACTGGGTGCCGGGAGTTAAGGTCATGGGTGTCCACGAGCTTCTGGCTAACGCGCTGATTATGAAGGGTGAGAAAGAACGGAAGACGGACCTGCGTGGAGAATCGCTGGCAGGCTATTGAAAAACACTCACCTGCTGTGTTGCGCAGCAAACCGCATCGCTCAACGTATGTAACTATACGCCTCGCGATCCGATTTTAGCGCGCCTTGCATCTGAATGTTTTTGAACAGCCTCAAAGAGCAGGGCAATATGTGGTTTGTTCATACAGGAAGAATAGAGAATGAAATTGTCTAACGGAATAAAGATAATCGCAGGAATTGTGATCTTCGTGATCTTGATCACTTTTCTCTTTTGGTACGGCAAAGGAAAAACATTCCTGCAACCTGCGCTAAGCCTTGATACGCCGGCAATTGCTCAATTAAAAGAAATACGCTGTGTGGAAGACACGGCGTTTATGCGCGCCAACCATATGAAGCTTCTTGTTACCTGGCGTGAAGGAGTGGTACGCGAGGGGAATCGTCTTTATACCGCACGCGACGGTCGTGTTTTTGACGCGAGCCTTTCGACCACCTGCCTTAAATGCCACAGCAACAAGCAGCAGTTCTGTGACCGTTGCCACAACTATGTGGGAGCAAAACCGAATTGCTTCAGTTGCCACATCATTCCCGCAGAGGTGAGAAAATGAAGCCGAGTCGCAGAGATTTTCTGAAAATAGCCGGTATGTCCACACTTTCTCTGGTGGTTCCAACGATCATCAGCCCGGCCTGGGCAAAAGAGAAATTAACTATTCCCGGTGGCGAACCACTTACGGCCAAACGCTGGGGCATGGCGATCGATGCGTCAAAATGCCCCGCCGGCTGCGTGGATTGCATCACAGCCTGTCATGGGGCGCACAACGTACCCGATTTCGGCAATCCCAAGGATGAGGTCAAATGGATCTGGCAGGAAAAGTTTGCCGCTGCCTTTCCTAATGAGAGTCATCCCTATCTTCAGGAATCCCGAAAGCAGCTGCGCTTGCCCGTTTTGTGCAACCAGTGCGCGAATCCGCCCTGTGTCCGGGTTTGCCCCACCAAATCTACGTTTCAGCGGCAAGACGGCATCGTGATGATGGACTATCACCGCTGCATCGGTTGCAGGTTGTGCATGGCCGCTTGCCCCTATGGCGCCAGGAGCATGAACTACCGGGATCCTCAGCCATTCATCCGGAAGATTAATCCGGATTTTCCGACACGAACCAAAGGTGTCGTGGAAAAATGCAACTTTTGTGAGGAAAGGCTGGCAATTGGACTAAAGCCTGCCTGTGTCGCGGCCTGTAAGAAGAAAGCACTGGTCTTCGGAGATATGGAAAATCCCCGATCGGAAATCAGGCTGCTTATAGAAAACCGCTTTAACCTGCGGCGAAGAGCGAGCCTGGGAACACAGCCGCAGATTTATTATATTGTATGAGGACATTATGCTGGAAAAAGCACTGAAAGGCAGCCGCGGATACTGGATCTGGATCAGTTTTTTACTGACCGTCATTACGCTCGGGTTTTTCTTTTATCTTCGGCAATTGGATTATGGTCTGGGTATTACGGGAATGAGCCGTGATGTATCGTGGGGCCTGTACATCGCCCAGTTCACGTTCCTTGTTGGGATTGCGGCATCTGCTGTCATGCTCGTCCTTCCATATTATTTGCATGACTACAAGGCCTTCGGCAAGATCACCATCCTTGGTGAATTCCTGGCCGTCTCCGCCGTCATCATGTGCGTGCTCTTTGTTTTCGTTGATCTCGGCCAACCCTCACGAGTTCTGAATGTAATGCTATATCCCGCGCCAACTTCCATTCTTTTCTGGGACATGATCGTCCTTTCCGGCTATCTCCTGATTAATATCGTTACCGGCTGGATCGTCCTTTCCTGCGATCGTAAAGAAATACCGCCGCCGAGTTGGGTGAAGCCTCTGATCTACCTCTCTATCCCGTGGGCGATAAGTATCCATACCGTAACGGCCTTCATCTATGCCGGTCTTCCGGGCAGGGGGTTTTGGCTGACGGCGATTATGGCTCCCCGGTTTCTTGCTTCCGCTTTCGCTTCAGGTCCGGCGTTGCTGATTATCCTGTGCCTGATTTTAAAGCGTTACACGAGTTTTGACGCGGGCGTTAAAGCGATACAAACTCTGGCTAAGATTGTTGCCTATGCCCTGGCAGCGAGTATCTTCTTTGTTCTCATGGAATTGTTTACTGCCTTTTACAGTCAGATTCCGGAACACGCCCGGCACTTTAGTTATCTGTTCGCCGGTCTGGAAGGCCACACAAAGCTGGTTGCCTGGATGTGGACATCGGCAGTTCTTGCCTTTGCCGCTCTGGGTATTTTGACCATTCCCCAAATCCGCCGCAACGATGGGTGGCTTGCCGTAGCCTGCGTTTTTGTGTTTGTTTCACTCTGGATTGAGAAGGGCCTCGGTCTGGTTGTGACAGGTTTCATTCCTTCCCCTCTGGAGACAATAACTGAATATGTTCCGACAGGGGCGGAAATCGCCATTACCCTTGGTATATGGGCGGTCGGATTATTCATTCTTACACTCTTTTACCGTATCTTTGTCGCTGTACGGCGCGACATCGACGGTACCAATGGAAGAAATTGAGGCGTTTTTTATGAAAATCTTAGTCCTGAATTGTGGCAGCTCATCGCTTAAATACAAACTCTTTGAGATGAAGAGCAACGACGTCCTGGCCCAAGGCCAGGCAGATCGTATCGGTATGTCCGACGCCCTGTTTCGACACGATGTGCTGGGACGGGAGACCTTTGTGAGCGATACGCCTCTGTGTAATCATTATGATGCCGTGCATGCACTGTTGGCTCTTCTTGTAAATGGCAAGCGGGGAATTCTGATGGATATGGGCGAAATCGGTGGTGTCGGACATCGTGTTGTCCACGGAGGCGAACATTTCCGCACCTCGGTCGCCGTAAATCCCGCAATACGTGAGACTCTCGAGGCCACCAAGAAACTGGCGCCTCTGCATAATCCGCCTAATCTAATGGGCATTGATGTCTGTACGGAACTTATGCCCGGCGTTCCTCAGGTGGCTGTCTTTGACACTGCTTTTCATCAAACTCTGCCGGACTATGCCTATACCTATGCGATACCTTACCGCTATTACACGGATGACCATGTCCGCCGCTACGGCTTCCACGGCATTTCGCACCGGTATGTAGCCTATCGGACGGCTGAACTCCTGCAAAAGAATATTGAGGAGTTGAAGATTATTATCTGCCATCTCGGAGCGGGCTCCAGCCTCTGCGCTGTGGCCAGCGGAAAATCTCTGGATACATCTATGGGTTTCACGCCTCTGTCTGGTCTTGTCATGGGCACGCGTTGCGGCGATATTGATCCGGCTCTGGTTTCCTTTCTGGCAAACAAGGAAAACATTTCCGTGTCGGCAGTAGTAGATATGCTGAATCGCGAAAGCGGTGTTTTGGGGATTTCCGGTGTTTCTTCCGATTTTCGTGATCTGGAAGATGCGGCCGCCGACGGTAATAAAAAGGCAAAACTGGCCTTGGCTGTTTTTGCCTATAGCGTTGCCCGGGGGATTGGTTCTCTGATTCCGGCCATAGGCGGACTCGACTGCCTGGTTTTTACCGCGGGAGTCGGTGAACATTCGCCGCGAATGCGCCGGCGAATCTGCGCGTTTCTTTGCTGGCTGGGCATTGAGCTTGCTGAAGACAAAAACATTGATGGAGCATTTGAAGGAGAAATATCAGTGGCGGGGACGAAGGTAAAAGTCCTTGTCGTCCCCACGAATGAAGAAAAAATGATCGCCGGGGAGACATGGGCGGTGTTGCAAAATTTAATTAAATAATAAAATATAATGGAGGTTACAAAAATGAAAAAGACAAAAATGACGCCCAGCGAGGCAATTGTCGAAACCCTGTTGGCTGAAGGTGTGGATCATGTGTGCGGCATTGTCGGTTCCGCTTTTATGGATATGCTTGATCTCTTTCCGGCGGCGGGGATCAAATTCATTCCTGTTCGCCATGAGCAGAGCGCGGGCCACATGGAAGACGCCTATTGCAGGATATCGGGCAGATGTGGCGTTGTCACCGGTCAGAACGGACCAGGGATTACCAATATGGTTACCTCCGTGGCTGCTGCCAATATGGGGCATACGCCTCTGGTGATTATTTCCCCATCGGCAGGCACGCCCACCATCGGCTGGGACGGTTTCCAGGAATGCGATCAGATGTCCGTCTTTAAGTCTGTCACCAAAGCCGTAGTTCGCGTACCTCATCCCAAAAGAGCCGCCGATTGCCTGCGAACGGCTTTCCGCATCGCTTATGCTGATAGGGGCGCAGTCCTGTATGACATCCCCCGGGACTACTTCTACGGGGAAGTCGAAGAGACCATCCTGAAACCATCGCAATATCGCGTGGATGCCAGAGGATGCGGGTCACAGGAGCAACTTGACCGGGCAGCCGAACTTCTTTCCAAAGCTAAAAATCCTGTCATCGTCTCCGGCCGCGGCGCGGTTGATGCCGACGCCCTCGACATTATCAAGGCCATAGCCGAACACCTGACTTCGCCCGTAGCCGTCACCTATCTGCACAATGACGCTTTCTACGGGAATCATCCTTTATCACTTGGCCCCATCGGCTACATGGGTTCCAAGGCGGCAATGAAGACTCTGGCACAGGCAGATGTGATGATTGCTATCGGCACGCGCCTCTCCGTCTTCGGCACTCTTCCCCAGTACGATATCAACTACTTCCCGGAGAATGCCAAGATTATTCAGATCGACATCAACCCCAAACACATTGCCCGGACCCATCCCATAGAGGTGGGCATTATTGGTGATGCCAAAGACGCGACGGTTGAAATCCTGAAGCGCCTCAAAGCCATGGACGGCAGCCGAAAGCCCAATGCCAAGCGCCTGGAGGCCGTGGCCAAGGAAAAACAGATTTGGGAAAAGGAGATAGTCGATTTAGCCATGGTTGACGGTAATCCCATCAACCCGCGACGGGTACTTCTGGAAATATCCAAGGCTCTACCGGAAGACGCAATCGTTACCACCGACATCGGTAATGTCGCCTCGACGGCCAACAGCTATCTTAAGTTCAACCAGTCCCGCCGGCATATCGCCGCTCTGACCTTCGGCAACACCGGGTTTGCCTATCCCGCGGCACTCGGTGCCCAGATTGCCCGTCCGGATGCCCCGGTTGTCGCCATTGTCGGCGATGGCGCCTGGGGGATGAGCCTTCACGAAGTCAGCACCGCCGTGGAGCACAACCTGCCTGTTGTGGCCTGTGTTTTCCGGAATATGTGGTGGGGAGCGGAGGCAAAAAACCAGGTGGATTTCTATAACAATCGTTTCGTCGGTGTAGATATACCAACGCCTGCGAGCTTTGTGCCCGTTGCCAAGGCTATGGGCGCAAACGCGGTCCAGGTAAGTCGGCCCGAAGACATCAGGGAAGCCTTCGATGCCTGCCTGAAAAGCCGCAAGCCTACCGTTCTGGAATTCCTGGTGGACGGCAAGCAATTGGCCCCGCCGTTTAGAAAAGACGCATTGGCTCTGCCGACGCGCTTCTTGCCCAAGTATGCTCATCTGGACCATCACAACTGGTACAAAGGAGGGATCGATGATTTATAAAGATTTGAAAGGAAAAACAGCTATTGTCACGGGGTCGGGGAAAAAGACCGGCATTGGTTACGGGATTGCGGAAAAACTTGCTTCCTGCGGTTGCAATGTCATTATCGCCGATCTGGGCAAGGTGCCGTCTCCCACGGAGCCTTTGAAAACAGCGACAAGCGAAGAAATGGACACAATCGCCGCAGAACTGGCAAAAACATATAGCGTCAAGACATTGTCCGTGGGTGTTGATGTTACCGACAACAATTCCATCGGCTTGATGGTGGAGAAAATCAAAGGCACCTTCGACCACATTGATATTCTTTGTAACAATGCCGGCGCTTCTTTCGGTGTCCCGAATACTGTCCTGAGTTATGATGAGGTAGCCTGGATCAAGACCATTGATGTGAATCTTTTTTCCGTTTTTCGCCTCTCTAGGGCTGTCATTCCCCTGATGATGGGTAAACCCGCGGCCATAATCAACACGTCGTCCCGGGCCGGCAAGGTTCCTCCCATATTCAACAGCGCCTATGCCGTGGCCAAAGCGGGAGTCATAATGCTTACCAAAACCATGGCCAAAGAACTGGGTGGCAGCGGCATCCGGGTCAATGCCATCTGTCCCGGACAAATAGCCACGGATCTGGAAAAGTGGCGTTTTGGTTTGGAAGCTTCATTTTTTGGCACGACGATTGAAGAGCGGCAACAGGAGATGTGCAAGACCATTCCTCTGGGATATATCGGTCTTCCACGGGATGCCGCCGACCTGGTGGCCTTTCTGGCTTCTGATGCCTCGCGGTATATTACTGGACAGGCGATCAATCTTGATGGCGGTCAGTGCATGGAATTATAATACCGTTTCGCTTTCTTTGGTTAACTTTGTTGGCAGCGTTGTCGGCATCCTCAGCGTATGTAAAATACGCCTCCGGTGCCTCCTCCTTGCCGCCTCGTTATCCTTTGAAATCGAAATGGTATAAACAATTAAACATAACGTTTTAGGAGGATATTTTATGAGTAAAATTATTGGAGGTCAGCTTGTTGCAGAAGCCTTGATTGATCGGGGTGTAGATTACATTTTTACCCTCAGCGGCGGGCATATTACACCCATTTACCAGTTTCTGGAAAATTCAAAAATTACCATGTTTGACACCCGTCATGAACAGGCTGCAGTCTTCATGGCTGAGGCCTGGGCAAGAATGAACCGCAAGCCCGCGGTAGCCATGGTCACGGCGGGGCCGGGCTTTACCAATGCTCTTTCCGGTATCGCCAGCGCCAGATTGTCCAATGCCCCGGTAATTCTAATTTCCGGCTGCGTGGGGCTAGAGACCGCCGAGAAGCTCGATCTTCAGGATATGACCCAGCTTCCCGTCATTGAACCCATGGTCAAGAAAGCCTGGGTCTGCCATATTCCGGAGAGAATCCCTGAATTCATTGATATGGCTTTCCGGGTGGCCATGAGCGGCAGGCCAGGGCCTGTCTATCTGGAGCTTCCCTGTGACGTTCTTAATGCCACTATTGATCCGGCCAAGGTAAAGAAGATACACACCACGCTTACCTCCAAGCCGGTTGACCTGGAAAATACCCGAAAGGTTGCCGATATGCTGAAGGCGGCAAAAAACCCTGTGGTCATCGGCGGCAGCGGTATCTGGTACGCGGACGCGGGAAAAGAGTTTGTCGAATTTGTGGAAAAAGTGGGGATGCCGGCCTTTACAGCGGGAGCGGGAAGGGGCGTGCTATCTGATACCCATCCTCTGTGTTTTGAATCATCTCTGGCCATTCGGCCAGGCGGCGCTATGCTGGCTTTGATGAGTTGCGATCTGGTGCTATTCCTGGGCGGCAGGCTCAGCCTCTTCTATATCTTCGGCGAAATATTTCCACCGACCGCGAAATTCATTCAGGTCGATATCGCGCCCGACGAGATCGGACGAAACCGTTCAATTGATCTCGGAATCGTCAGTGATACCAAGGCATTCCTGAAGGAACTCAACAGCATTCTGGATGAAAAAGCTATCGGTGCCACTCTTAAGAAGCAATACGCTCCATGGGTGGGAACTGTCCGGAAGGCGGATAAAGATGGCAAAGACCAGGCCAAGGCCATGTGGGAGTGCAATACTCTGCCCATACATCCTATGCGGCTGGCCAAAGAGGTCAACGATTTTATGAATCGGGAAGATGACATTGTGGTTGCCGATGGCGGCGATACCTCGACCTGGATGGGCATGACCAGGACAGTCAAGAAAGGCGGCACTTACCTAGACTACGGTCTCTACGGTTGCCTGGCGGTGGGGCTTCCTTATGCCATCGCGGCAAAACTGAAGCATCCGGATAAACGCGTTCTGGCCATTATGGGTGATGGTTCAACCGGTTTTAATTTTATGGAATACCATACCGCCATCCGCAAGAAACTCCCCATCGTTGTTGTTATCGGTAACGATCAGGCGTGGGGTATGATTATGCACAGCCAGCAACTGCGTCTGGGGCACAACATACCGAACGGAACAGAGCTGGGCTGGGTGGATTACCATAAGATGGTTGAGGCGTTAGGCGGTTTTGGTATCTGTGTGGAAAAGCCGGAGGATATCCGGCCAGCCTTGGAGGCGGCCTTTGCTTCCGGAAAAACGGCCTGTGTAAATGTTAAAGTTGATCCGGCGATAATCAGTCCGGGAAGCGTGGCACTGGCCAATCTTGGTGGATACAAGAGTTGATGTATCACGGGTATGAACCCCAAAGCAAGCTTCGGGGTCTTAAACCCTCAGCTGCGCAGGATTGTTCAACTTGCCAATTCCGCGCAGCTGAGCTTTCGGAATTGGAGTTTCACAATAACCATTACAATTAGATAAGGAGGGTCCCATGAATAACGTAACTGCACCAAAGGAATACAAGCTGTCCAAACTTAACACGTATTATATCTTCTCTCTCTTATTTTTGTTGTATTTTTTCGATTATGTCGATCGGATGATCGTGACATCCCTTATGCCTTACATTAAACTGGAATATGGACTTACGGACACCCAATCAGGTCTGCTCGTGTCGGTGGTTTACTGGTCCATCGTTGCTTTTGTGCTTCCTGTTTCGATCATGGTGGATCGCTGGAGCCGTAAAAAAACAATCGGTATCATGGCCCTGCTCTGGAGTATGGCCACGCTGGCCTGTGCCTTCACCAAAACCTTCCCCCAGTTGCTTATGACCAGATCCGCCATCGGCATCGGTGAGGCCGGATATGCCCCCGCCGGCACGGCTATGCTCTCCGGTTTGTTTCCTCCGGAAAAACGTTCCCGCATGATGGGACTCTGGAATATGTCTATTCCCCTAGGTATCGCCGTCGGCATCGGTGTCGGCGGCTTCGTGGCCCAGCATTGGGGCTGGCGACACGCCTTTGGATTGGTGGCCCTGCCCGGGGCATTGATAGCTATCCTCTTTTTCTTCGTTAAAGATTATAAAACAGTTGATCTTGTCCAAACCGTGAAATCCTCTGAGGTCAAGATGAGCAAGATGGATATCTTTCGCTCGTTTCTCAAGACTCCATCCCTGATTTTTACCTATTTAGGGTTCATCGGGTGTGTCTTTACCAACAATGCCATCACCACCTGGCTTCCCACGTATTATCACCGTTTGGAGGGCATCCCTTTGGGTCAGGCGGGCATGAAAACCAGTGGTATACTAATGCTGGCCATCATCGGTCTCCCCCTGGGGGGATGGTTGGCTGATGTGTGGTTCAAGAAGCGGCTAAGTTCACGACTGCTGTTTCCTGCGATTATGGTTGCCCTGAGTTCTGTCGTCGTGTTTGTTGCTTTTTCTTTCCTTGAGGGGAAGGCACAATATATGGCGCTTCTTCTCTATGGGATATTGGGCGTAGGGTTTGTCGCGGCGGCCATTACCGCCACTCAGGAGACGGTCCATGCCGGGCTTCGAGCAATCTCCTACTCCGTCTGCGTCATTGTTCAGAATATCCTGGGGGCGTCCTTGGGCCCGATCGTGATCGGGGCCTTTTCCGATGCCTATGGCATCAAGGTGGCGATGACGATTCTGCCCATTTTCCTAGCAGCGTCGGCCCTGCTGTTTTTTGCCGGGTCATTCTTTTACGAAAAAGATCTGAAAAAGGTGGAAAAGGTAACCCTGGAATGTGAGGTGTGATAATACCAAGTAAGCTTTCAAAATTTAATATTTTTTTGAAAGCAACTTACTATAAGGAGTAAGCCATGAAAGCTGTTGTATTTCGTAAAGACAGGGGGCTGATCTATGAGGATGTTCCCGATTATCGGGTAGCGGCAGACGAAGTATTGGTCAGGGTAGCCAATACGGGCTTTTGCGGCTCCGATCATTCTTTGGTGGCAGGTGGGCTCGTGCCCGATGGCTATATCCTAGGGCATGAGATCAGCGCTATCGTGGTCCAGAATGGATCAGCAGCCAAATGCCTTCCTGTGGGCACGAAAGTATGTATTCGTCCAACTTACTGCGGCCACTGCGCTAATTGCCTGGCAGGCAAGCCGCATCTCTGCCGGGTTTCCCGGCGAACCGCCGGCATCGGTGACTTACCCGGTGGCTTTGCCGAGTATGTCAAAGTCTATCCACAGATGCTGATTCCCATCCCCGCGGGAGTTGATTCCCGCAATGCCGCCCTGGCGGAGGCCTTTGCCACTGCCTTACATGCCATCAATTGTACGGGAGATAAGACCGGTTCCGCCCTGGTTATGGGAGGTGGTCCCATTGGCCTTTGTGCCGTTCGAATCCTCAAAGTTCTCGGCTGTGGCCCTATTGTGACCCTCGAGCCGGTAAAGGCAAAAAGGGAGATTGCTTTGTGCTACGGAGCCGACTATGTATTTGATCCGGGCGAAAAAGATCTAAACCAGCAATTATCGGCGATTGTTCCGGGCGGGTTTGATAAGGCGTTTGAATGCTCCGGGGTAAAGGCTAATGTCGGCCGTGCCATCACTCTGGCAGCCGATGGCGGACAGGTATGCATTGTGAGCGTTATCTTTTCACCGCTGGAAATTGCCGAGCCCTATCTTATCAATTTCAAGGAAGTCCGTCTGACGGCTTCCATCTCCAATACTCATCAGGAAAATATTCAGTGCCTGAATTGGATGGCGGCAGGAATACTGGATGGACGACCGCTCATCTCCGATGATGAGCCATTGGAGCGCTTGCCTGCAGTTTATCGGGAGAGAATAGACACAGGTCTGGCAATAAAAGTGATGCTTAGGATTGGCGAGGAATTTTAGCGGTGAGGCAAAAAGTCGAACCAGGGCTTTTGCCTCTTAAAGGGGCACAAGGCGGCCTGGCAATAACAAATGGGATCTTCGGGGGGGATTTTAATTTTTTTGGACAAACCTTCCCGATGATTCCTGACCCACGCTTCGGCTTGGGCTTGGGTATCCACAAAACCTGCACAGTAAGTTGTCTTTCCGCGACAGTGGATAAAGCCGTAGAGAAGTTCAAATTGTTCATTCATGTTCAGCGTCTCATGGAAGCCTCCGGGACCATGTGGCGAGGCTCCTCTTTCTTTGATAACATTTCGATTTCAAAGGATAACGAAGCCAACAAAGTTATCCAAAGAAAGCGAACTGGTATCACTATAAGCGGATCGATGCACTTCAGTCAACAGGATATTGAGAGGAGTGCTTTGATATAGAACTGGAAGTAGTAGTCGAAAAAAATTGTAATACTTGAAGGATGAAAAATTATTTATGGGTGCCAAGGAGAGACGGGAAAGAGAAAGAGAGCAACGGAAGGCACAGATTCTGGATACAGCCAGAGTGCTGCTTTTGGAGAAGGGATTGAATGCCACATCGATCAATCAAATCGCTAAACGGGCGGAGCTGAGTGTCGGCGCCATCTATTTTTACTATAAGAGCAAGGAAGACCTATACGCGGAGCTTCAGGTTGAAGGATTGGAACTGCTTAATCAGACGATTCGACAATCAGTCCAGGAGCAGTCTTCACCGGAAGAGAGCATCCGGAATATAGCGATAGCCTATCTGAAGTTCAGTGAAGAAAATAAAAATTATTTTGATATCATCAATTATTTCCTCGCATCTCCAGAACCGATTTTTTCACCGGAACTGAAAATTCAGATAGATGAACGCGGCAAAAACAACCTTACTATCCTGACTGATATTATCAGTAAAGGCATTCATGATGGTTTATTCAAGGCAGTGGACCCCAGAAGGCAGGCCATTATTCTCTGGAGCACCTTGCATGGCATGATCCAGTTCAAGAAACTTGAAAAGACCATACTGGCGAAAGAAAATCATCAGTCCTTATATTTGGAAGCCGTGGAACGATTTCTTGACGGACAGCGCAGTTGATAGAATACCAAGACCATAACTAGAAGTTATTTTATGCCATTCACATGGAATATTTATATAATCACAAATGTTAGAATGTTTATTTGACAAAGCAATGGTGGCATTATATACTTTACGTCAACCGACGAGTATTTTTTTGAGGTTGCTATATAAAAGCAGTTCCGTACTGATGAATTAACTTTTTTGATTTGCGACCGCAATATCACCAAACAAAAGAGCTTTCCGAAGGATATATAAGGGTCATTTGCAATGCGGCTGGGATATTCCGCAAGACCGGATATCAGCAGGAGAAAGTATTGGATTCAATTAAGAGATTGATTAAATTCTTTTATCATTGGTATGAACCCCAAAGCAAGCTTTGGAAACAATTTCCGCAGCAAGCTGCGGGATTGTTCAACTTACCAATTCCGCTACGCCGCGCCTGGCATGCGCCGGGTTTTACTTTCGGAATTGGAGTTTCACAATAAAACATAAAGGTTGTTAAATGAATAATATATTTCAAGCCGACAAAATTTCTTATGGTCCTATTAACTTTCATGGCATAACTTTTAATAAAGAGCAGATTGTTAAAAACCGCGATGAACTTTGCCGTGTGTTAGAAAAAAATATGAAGTCGAAGTCGCCCTTTGTTGCGGTTATGGCGGCCAATCACATTAAATCTGTGATTTCGTTTTATTCGATTCTGCGTTTAGGGAAAATCTGCGTATGGTTAGATCCTAATTTAGGCTCTATTGAGATAGAAGAGATGATTAAGGAACTAAAGCCGGCCGCGATCATAAAAGTAAATTCCGATGAAATCGATTTTGATTATGGCAAAGAAATCAACTATGCCAATGCCGATGAATATCCGCAAATTACATCAGATCTTTCTGGAGTTTGCGCCCTTCTTTATACGGCGGCTGAAGATGGTTATGCCAAAGCGGCGATGATGACGGAGAAGAATTTTACAGCGATGGGTTATGCGATGATCGAAAAGCTTCGCATTCGTCCAGAGGACACCAACTTTGCCCTTTTACCACTCAATCACATTTTTGGTCTTGTGATTGGTGTTGTTTTGCCAGTACTTTCAGATTGCACCAATGTGCTTCACGACATTAATCATTTAAGGAAATTAGATAAATCGGTTTATAATTTTGCCAAATACAAGGTCACACATTTTTACTCAGTGCCTGTGATTTATCATTTTTTAAGTCGAATCAAAGAAACCCGCGAAGCAATGAGTTCGATTTATTGCTGTGTTACGGCCGGGGTCAAGCTACCAAAAATAGTTTATGATGCCTTTTTAGAAACCACAGGGCATCCCATTTATGAGGGTTATGGTTTAACTGAAACAACAACAACTTGCACGTGGAATGAACCCGGGGAGCCCGTACGCATTGAAACGGTCGGAAAACCTTTTGTGTGTGGCCAAGTAAAAATATTTGATGATAATTATAAAGAGTGTGCCATAAATCAAAAAGGCGAAATTTGTATTCGGGGGGATCATCTGTTTAAGGGATATTTTAATCATGAAAAATACAACGCACAAATTTTTCGGAATGGTTGGTTTTCTACCGGTGATTACGGGAAAATTGATGAGACCGGTTATGTTCACTTTTTAGGTATTAAAAAAGATATGCTCAATGTGAACGGAATCAATATTTATCCTAAAGAGGTTGAGCGGTTGATGCTATATAATGACAATGTCAAATCAGTAAAAGTTTCAAGTGAAATGAATCAGTTCCAAACTATGGCGGCCAAAGCGGATATCGAGTTGAATCATAAGGGTCTCGACCAGGAAGCTTTGTTTAAAGAATGGTGTCGAATTCATTTTGCAAAAGAAAAGATTCCAAAGAGCTTTAATTTTGTTAATTAATGTCTCCAATTATCACCAGTGTAAGAATAACTACACATCATTTTCACAGGAGCTCAATTCACAGGAAGAAGTGCCTGTTGACAACATCTACAAAGAAACAAGTATTGCAAATAAATATTTTAATGATTTGCGATTGAAATAAACAAAAAAAGCAGAGCCTTCTAAAGCCCTGCTTCTATTGTGTGCATATGGATTGATGATTATTTCTATTTATTACTCTCCTTCTAGGGAGAAGATATTAATTGGCAGTTTGCTATTTCATTAGTTCCTTCTTCCGGAGAGACTAACTGCAAGCTCGCTCTTCCACCAGCGCCCTTTCCATGCGCACCTTTAAGATAATATGTCTGCTGAGCTTTTGCTTCTATTATTATGGAAAATACTGAGCTTGGTGCCAAGAATCCGACTTCGAAAGTCGTAAATTCTATCTGGCCGGGTTCCGTAAGATATGCGTAATATCCATTCTGCACTAGTGTTATCAAAGTTTTGCCGTTTACTTTTACACCGAAAGGTAATGCTAGTCCGCCTGTAAAACCACCAGGACGATAAATATATACTACCGCTTTGCCCGTCGGTATTGTTGCCGTTTGCGGGAAGCTTGCGCCCATTGTTGCATTTAGGCTAGGCTTTGCATTTTGACCATTCTTTACTCTTGGACCATAAGTTTCACAACCAGATAGAACCAATATCCCTACCATAATCGCAGGTAGCAAGAAACGTTTGAGTATTTCCATAATATTCCCCCTTACTGTTTTTGTGGAAACATTTTTTTATAGTAACTCTCTTTCACTGAAATATTATATGAAAATTATGCTTGTATGTCAAAGGAATCTAGGCCATAAAATATAGGTGAGCTGTCGATACTTGCCGTTGAGTGTGAATTGTGTTTATTACCAATTAAAGCCTAGCATTTTTATCGAGGTTGACGGTTTACGGATAACAGGAAAATATGTTAGTGTACAAACTACACGTAAAAACTCGTTATGCAAATAACAATGCTTTTTTAAAAAAACTTCATATAATGATAATTGGTTCTTTTCGTTCTTTTGATGCTTGTCTGAGAATACTATTCATAACCAGTTTTACTATTGGATTAGCTTTCGCAACCCTTGCTTTTTGTTTACAACTTCTAACACATGCCATGCATCCTATGCACTGCTTCTTTGCCGCATGACTTATATACTTTCCTGTCTCAGGAAATAGTATGCCAACAGGGCAGGCCTTTGCACATTTTCCACATTGAATACATTGTTTTTCATTGTAAAATGGTTTAAGCGATGAGTATTTGTCAGACTTGGATGCTTTGTCAAGCTGAACTGGAACATCTTTAAGACTCAAATGCTTGGATGTGCTCAATATCTTGGTTCCAAACTTTCGTGCCTTATCTATATCTGATTTATCCGGTCGTCCCACTGCAACAGGTACTATATCTGAATATGAATGTTGGCCAATGAAAGCACCGGCAGCAACAACAGTAAAACCATTTTGTGAAAGCATTTCTACCATGTTGTAAAGAGCAATTCCATAATCCCGATTTCCGTACACAACAATCGCAGTGCATTGTTTTCCGGTTCCGCTAAAATCTTTGAGATAGTCTATAGCTTGAAGTGGAAGTTTCCCGGCATAAACAGGGGCGCCTACAATTAAGTGATCTATATATTTCGTAGCGGTACTCGAATCAGCAATAATATTGGCTCGGATATCTGGAAGAGTCATGTCCAACACTATCGGATCTTCTGATCCCATCCCCAAAGCTACGGCGTTACATATTTTTCTTGTTGTATTTGTCGGAGAGAAACACATAATCCCTACATTTTTAGTCACTTTCCACTCCTTCGATAAACATATTTCCCCATCCGCTAGGATTGATCAATCAACACTAATAGCTTATATCCATTTGTAATCTTACATAATTGATAAAAGTCATCAAGCAAACATTTCGGAAGGACTTACTAACATTTACAAGCAGTGAACCCTTGCTTGCGAAATTGCAGATTAACAAAGGAAAGGAAGAAGGCATCGCTCTGCACCCGAATAAAAAAATAAACAAATGCCCAAATAACCTATTTGACAGAACGTAACGGATTCAGGAAACATCTATCTGTTATGTCCGCTGATTTATATATTATTTTTCAAAAAATATCCATCCTGCGGGGAATTTTGTATGTTATGATCATGGGCACTTTCTTCTGGTAGATGCTATACTGATCTCCGAAGTACGACACAAGGTCGCGCTCCTCCATCATTGTCCCGATAATAATCCAGACGGTCCACAGAACATTGAATAACAGCCTGTCAATTGTAAGTTCCGGATAAGACCAGATCATCAACAGCATGAAAAAATAAAGCGGGTGGCGCATCCATCGGTAAGCTCCTTTTACTGTCATAGGCATTAGTTTCTGTTCTTTTTTATATATTAGGTATTTTATATTCTTTACTCCATAGGGATCGAATGAATCAAGAGATTTAACTCCCCAGTAAAATCCGGCTATACTGATAACAAACAGCACACGAAGCATCCATAAATAAACGCCGCCTGCTGACGCGATTGTCTGCGGGACTGCCTGCCAGAAAACAACCATAATAATAATTGTCGCGCCTGAAGTATTGGAATAGAATGCGCTATAGTATTTATCAGGTATCAGATTTGAGAGCCTGTCCTTTACCCTTTTCCTGACAATCACGCTGTGCTGTAAAAAGAAGAGAAGAGATAGATAGACCTGCATCAAACAGCAATGCTTGGTTAAAGGAAAAACCAAAGTTGAGTATTATGAATGGGCCTATCAAGAGAAACAGCATAAACAGTATTTGAGAACCAATTCCAAGGGAAAGGGTTGAATAATAAATTGCATATAGTTTGTACTGCTTCATTAGTTTCTACCTTATTAAAATTAAATCACTCCCCTGTTTTTCGCTATCTGCATCATTTGTTCGCTGCTAGTCGCCGGGGGTATTCGCCTGCGGGCAGCGGGCTTTTGAATGAGACTGATCGCCTCTGATGGACATTTGGTAACGCACAGACCGCAGCCTATGCAGCGGTCAAGGTCAACTTGCGCGATGCCGTCTTTGTTCATGGTGATCGCCTCCATCTGGCAGCGATCCAGGCATATTTCACAGCCGGTGCAGTTTTCCTCGTTTATAGAGGCCTGGTAATTTGAAAAAACGAACTCTGCCGGTTTAGGATATTTTTTCACAGCTCCGAGCACGCTGCAACAGTCGCCACAGCAATTGCACATCCCGCCAGGATTCTGGGCCGTGCTAGGCTGGGTTACAAGTCCAGCGTCTTGAGCTTTTCTCAATATTTCGATTGCTTCTTCAAAGTCTACCTGTCTTCCCAAGTTGTTTTCTATATAAAACCGTGCCATGGATCCGAACATGAAACAGGCCTCGATGGGTTTATCGCAACCTTTACCCATGATTTTCTTGCCCTTCCTGCAGATACATTCGGCGACGGCAATAGTATCAATTTTTTTAATGATCGCGACCGCATCATCGAATGCCGCCACGTGGTGTTCAGGAAAAATGGATTTTTCCACAGGGACAGTGCGAAGGAAAAGACCGTCAACCTCCGCTATAGCCTGATTAAATCGTTGATCGAAATAATGCTCCAACAAGGATCCCATTTCTCGATCAAGTCTTTTGATCTGAAACTCTGCCAGACCATGCATGAAGGGAATTGCTCCATATTTAACCGATTCTCCCTTTCTGAGCCTGAAAAGAAGTCCGCGCTCCGCCATGTCTTCAAGTTGGACGGCAATTTCTTCAACAGGTCTTCCCAGCCGCTGCGCAACGGATTTCGGATCTTCCAGCATAGGCGACATGTTGAGGAACATCTCTGCTTCCTTTTGATTGAAAAGCTTTTTCAGTATCTTTATTTCAATTCCTGTTTCTGTCGCGGGAAATCCAAAGGAATACATATCAAGCCTTTGCTGTAATTTGCGAAAAATATCTTCCGTCATGGTCATTTACCTCCATTTAAAATTTGCTTAAATACCGACTGGTATATCTGGTATATTTAGTTCTTAAATAATTATATCTTTCACCGCTTTCTTAAAAAAGTGTCGGGTGCAAAAGGAATTAGATTAATGGGTTTATTGTAAAGTTAAGAAAACTTTTTTTGTAAATGCTCTTATGTAAATGGAAAGTCAAGTGGAAAATAGTCTTTGTTGATAGTCTCGGTTTTCAAGCATAAACCAACCATTGCCGCCTGAAATCAGAAACTTTTACTGAATCTATCTGGTTGTGTATTTGAGGAAGTTACATGTAACAAAATTGATTTTTGTTACGTGTAGAAAAGAAAAACGTTGACTAAGTATCCTTTAAAATAAAAAAGGGCTAACCGATAAATCAGATAACCCCCCGTTTTTCCTATGGTGCCGAAGCCGGGATTTGAACCCGGACAGGCGTACACCCACTAGACCCTGAACCTAGCGCGTCTACCAATTCCGCCACTTCGGCATTTGAGGAAGTGCTCTATAATGAGTAGGCCATTCTTGTCAAGACAAAATGAGCTTGAATTTAATCTCTAAAATGCTATGTTACACCGCAAATTAAGTTGAGCTTCGATAAGGAACTAATGATAGTATTTAGATCAGCAGAAGAAATAAGAAAAGATTTTCGCGGATCATTTGTCACCATCGGCAACTTTGACGGCGTGCATTTAAGTCACAGGTATATTTGCCGCAAACTCGCGCAAGAGGCCACAGGGGCCGGGGCAAAATCTATGGTGATTACCTTCGATCCTCATCCGAAAATGATTCTGCATCCGGATATAAAACCTTTTTTTCTTATAACTACGCTCGAAGAAAAACTTAAGTTGCTGGAAGAATGCGGTATTGACGCGATACTTATAATTCCTTTTTCACCCGATTACGCCAAGACCACTGCCAGGGAATTTGTATATGAAACGCTGGGGCGAAAGCTGGCGATAAAAAAAATTATTATCGGCCATGACTACACTTTCGGCAGGGATAAAAAAGGTAATGATGCTTTTTTGATTTCTTCGGGTAGGGAGTTGGGATTTGATGTTGAGGTCATTGATGCCTTCAAGGTGGGAGAAGATATCGTCAGCAGCACGCTGATTCGCAACCTGATTCTTAAAGGCAAGATCGCGGAAGCGGCCAAGCTGCTGGGCAAATGGTATAATGTCGCAGGCACCGTTGTCAGCGGTTTTGGACGCGGTGTTAAACTTGGTTTTCCAACAGCCAATATAGATCCGGAAAAGGAATTGTTGCCGCCGCCGGGTATTTATGCCGCTTTTGTCGAGGTGGAGCAAAAACGCTATATGGCAGCGCTAAACATAGGGGAGAAACCAACCTTTGCCGATTATACTTTTACATTTGAGGCTCATTTGCTTAATTTTGAAGGTGATCTTCGGGGCAAAAGACTAAATACTGAGTTTGTGGAGAAGTTGCGGGACATTATCAAGTTTGATAGTCCCGAAATGTTGAAGAAGCAGATTGCGGCGGATGTGGAAAAAGTGAGAGTGATCTTGCAAAAAAATTCAAGGGTATGAACCCCAAAGAAAGCGTTGGAATTCATACCCTCCGCTGCACTTCGCTATTGTAATTGGAGTTTCAACAATAATACATAAAAACTATTTGGAGGTTATTGAAAAATGTTAAAAATTGCTATTGTCGGCGCAACCGGGATAGTCGGTCAGCAGGCGATTGTTAGTTTGATCGGGCATCCCTGGTTCAAAATAACAAAGCTGGTCGCTTCGGAACGCTCGGCGGGAAAAAAATACAGTGAGGCGCTGAAGGATGCTAATGGTTCTTCGCGCTGGTGGTGCACCGAAGAACTGCCTGCGGATATCGCCAATATGGTTGTCGAAGAGGCATCTTCTTTCGACCCCACTTCTGTGGACATTATATTTTCCACAATGGACGCGGACGCTGCCAAAGTTCTGGAACCAAAGTATGCCAGGACAACACCGGTTATCAGCACTGCTTCGGCTTTTCGTTATGAAAATGATACACCGATTCTTGTCGGTGGTGTGAATATGGATCACGCAGCCTTGCTTGCCGTGCAGCAGAAGAACCGCGGCTGGAAGGGATTCGTCTCGCCCAAACCTAATTGCACAATTGCCGGTCTGGTTGTTTCTTTAAAACCGATTCAGGAGCTCTTTGGCGTAAAGCAGGTAGTGATGACTTCCCTTCAGGCTATGTCCGGCGCGGGAAGAACTCCGGGGTTATCGGCAATGGATATGACGGAAAATGTAGTTCCCTATATACCCGGCGAAGAGCCCAAAGTGGAAACCGAACCGCAGAAGATTTTAGGTAAATTTACCGGTTCGGCTATTCAAAACGCCGCTTTCGGCATTACCGCGACTTGTACCCGTGTGCCTGTTATTGACGGCCACATGGTTTGCGCGTTTGTGCAAACTGTAAAACCCTGTTCGCCGGAAGATGTCAAAAAGGCGATGATCAATTATGGAAAAGATTTTGCGGAACTGGCGCTGCCTAGTTCTCCCGCGCATCTTATCGACGTCACTGATGATCCCTTCCGTCCTCAGCCGAGAATGGACAGGGAAAAAGGCGGCGGCATGACCGTCAGTGTTGGCCGTATTCGCAAAGACCCGATTATTGAAAACGGGATCAAATATGTTTGCCTCGCCCACAACACCAAGCTGGGAGCGGCTAAAGGAGCTCTGCAAACCGCGGAATATCTGGTCAAGAATTATCTTAAATTGATTAAATAGTTTCCAGAGAAACCCCGGTCTTTGTTTTCAAAGGCCGGGGTTTTTGTTTGTCTATTCGCGTAATTATTTACAGGCCAGCATGGTGCCGCGGCAGTTGGTGGCACCGCACAGGCAGGCATATTCTTTTTTGAGTTTTTGTGTCTTGCGCGAATCGATCATCAGGCCGTAATCGTATGAGAGTTCTTCACCAGCCTTGATGTCGCGCAAAGCTGTAAGGAAAACGTGGTAGCCATCCTGATTTGCTTCCAGATTGGGTTCGCAGGAGTGATTTATCCACCGGGCGGAGTTGCCACGGTGCTTGGCGTCGATGACATGGCCGTCGTCGAGGTGAAAGTAAAAGGTGTGGTTGGGTTGGCTCGGGTCGTGAGGGTGGATGCGCTGGGCTTTTTTCCATGAGATGATCTCGCCCTTATACTCCAACACCTTGTCGCCTTCCTTGATGGGACGGATGGCATAGACGCCCTTGCCGTGGATGCCCGATTCGCGCACTCGGGTGCGGCGTCCACCGGCAGGCAAGCCGCAGCTGGAATGGCTCTTGCGGGCGGCTGGCTTTATTATTTTCTTGGCTTCCATCAATTGATAGGAATCTCCTTTTTCCAAACTTGTCTTTTAAATTTCTATTGGCCGGGCACAATGAGTCGGGAGGATTCCTGGCGCTGCATTTCCTTAGCTTCGGCAATCATTGCCTGAACCGTTTTTTCAATGGCTTCGGGTAATTTGGCCGCAGCCTCGCTGAGATTCTTTGCCCCTTCAATGATACACTGAACCGGAATCGGTCCATTGGGGGACATGAGCTGGGTCATCCCGGTAAAAATGGGCTCCCGGCTTTCATCAATAGATCCGTCAATCCTGACGGGTGTGAGGATTCGTATTGTTGCCAAAGTCAGGTCAGTAAAGGACTCTTCCTTGTATAGGTTATCGGGATTAATTTTGATGTTCGTTATTTTGGGTTCGTTTGCGTTACTCATGGGTTGTCTCCTCCTGTATTATCAATTTTAAATTAAAGATGATATCGAAACGGCGATCAGCTCTTTTCCATTGTTTTATGGAATTGTATCTGCGGCCATTCTTCCATGGTGTGGCCCAGACGCCAATCGCTTAACGCCAGATAGACAAAATTTCCTTCCGCGTCGGCGGCCACATTCATCTGATTTCTTTTCTGGAATTCTTCCATTTTTTTGGGATCATCCGCGGTAACCCAGCGGGCGGCGGCGTAATCTGTTTTTTCATAATCGGCATAAACACTGTACTCATCTTTAAGCCGCGCCATAGTCACATCAAACTGCAGGTTGCCCACCGCGCCCAGGATATTGTCTGATCCCCACAAAGGCTTGAAAACCTGAATAGCGCCTTCTTCCGAAAGCTGAATCAGTCCTTTTTGCAGATGCTTTATGCGCAATGGGTCTTTGAGACGCACACGGCAAAAATGTTCAGGGGCGAAATGGGGAATGCCGGTGAACTTGAGCGGTTCCTTTTGGGTAAAAGTATCACCGATTTTTATCGTTCCGTGATTATGGAGTCCGATGATATCGCCGGGATAGGCTTCCTCAATGTTTGTGCGATCCTGTGCCATAAAAATTGTGGCATTGGCTAAAGATACTTCCTTGCCAATACGATGATGGATAACGCGCATCCCACGCTCAAATTTGCCGGAACAAATCCGCATAAACGCGATACGGTCGCGGTGCGCCGGATCCATGTTGGCTTGTATTTTGAACACAAATCCGGAAAAATCTTCCTCTTCCGGTTTTACTTTTCTTGTTGTGGTGGGGCGCGCAACAGGCGGCGGAGCGATTTCCACAAAAGCATCCAGCAATTCCTTGACGCCGAAATTATTAATGGCGCTGCCGAAGAAAACAGGCGTCTGGCCGGCTTTCAGATATTCTTTAAGATCAAAGGGATTAGCCGCTCCTTCTAATAAGGCAATTTCCTCCCGCAGTTCACCCGCCTGACTATCCAGCAACTCATCGAGTAGGGGATCGGATAAATCATTAATCACAACACCGCCTTCTGAACGTTTGGCTTTCCCCGGTGTGAAGAGATGCAATTTTTTATCGTAAAGATTATAAACACCTTTAAAACGTTTGCCCATGCCGATCGGCCACGATAGCGGCGAGCATTCAATTTGCAGTTTATCTTCAATGTCTGCCAGGATGTCCAGCGGCGCCAGACAATCACGATCCATCTTGTTAATAAAAGTTATAATGGGGGTATTGCGCAAGCGGCAGACTTCCATTAGTTTCTGGGTTTGAGTCTCCACGCCTTTGGCTCCGTCGATTACCATGAGCGCGCTGTCCACCGCGGTGAGAACGCGGTAAGTGTCTTCGGAGAAATCCTGGTGGCCGGGAGTATCAAGCAGATTTATATCGCAGTCGGCATACTCAAATTTCATCACCGAAGATGTAACGGAGATACCTCGTTCCTTTTCTATGGACATCCAGTCGCTTAACGCATGTTTGGATGCCTTACGGGCTTTAACCGCTCCGGCCATCTGGATGGCTCCGCCGAAAAGCAGCAGCTTTTCGGTAAGCGTGGTCTTCCCCGCATCGGGATGGCTGATGATGCCGAAAGTCCTTCGGCGTTGAATTTCTTTTAGCAGTTGTTTGCTCAAAATAACCTCTTTGCCATTAAAATATTAATCCCGATATGCTTCGCTATCGGGATAATTCAGCTTACAAATTTCAGTTCGTTTCTCTTGTGAAATTTAAGTCTCATTTAAAAGAGGGCATTTGCCCAGCTTTTTTCCTCTAATAGCCAATTATCTCTCTGCTGTCAATTAAAGAAGAGAGCCCGTTACCAAAAACTCCTTGACAAAAAAGCTCTGTTGAATAACATTCCCCCATCCTGAGCGGGCGTAATTCAGTGGTAGAATGTCAGCTTCCCAAGCTGGACGTCGCCGGTTCGAGCCCGGTCGCCCGCTCCATAAGTTAATTAACTACTTAGCAGGTTTTAGGCCGCAGAAATAATACTTGCATTGACTGATTTGATGTGATAGCTTTTCTACAAACATTCGCTGATTGTTTATTGCTGAGTGGGCCTTTGCCCACTTTTTTATTTTATGGACCGTATGTTTGACGATGTAAAAGAAAAAATATGGCAACTGGCACAACCGGTCGCAACATCTGAAGGGATGGATCTGATCCATGTCGAATGCCTTAAGATGCATACCCGTTGGATTGTCAGGCTATTTTTAGATAAAGAAGGTGGTGTAACAATTGATGATTGCACCTCAATTAGTAATCAATTGGGAGATCTTCTTGATATCCAGGATATGATAAAAGGTACTTACACGCTGGAGGTTTCCTCACCCGGCTTTGATCGCCCGATATCGCGTGATCAGGATTTTATAAAGTATCAGGGGTTTAAGGTTGATATTAAAACAGGGATAAGAATTGAGGGAATTAAAAATTTTCGCGGTACTCTCTCAAGTTACATCGAAGAAGCCGGTCAGAAGATTGTTCTTATAGATGTTTCCGGTAAGACCTATCGGATCCCTAAAAGTGAAATAGTGAAAACTAATCTGGTTGATGCCGGATAAATTAAATATTATTTTTGATGCTGAAATTCTCTAGTATCTCAGCGAAGAAAAGGGAGGAATTTGTAAATGTTGCCAGAACTCAAACGCCTGATCGAACAGATGGGTAAGGACAGAGGGATAGATAAAGAAATTATTACCGAAGCCCTGGAAGCGGCAATGCTTACGGCGGCTCGCAAAATATTGGGGCAGAATGTAGACATAGAGGCACATTATAACGATGAAACCGGAGAAATTGAAGTTTTCAAATTCAAAACAGTAGTCGATAAAGTACTGGAACCTGAAACACAAATATCAAAAGAAGAAGCGATAAAGAATCTTGATGAAAGTGCGGAACCCGGCGATAGTTTAGGAATAAAAATAGAAACAGGTTCTTTTGGACGTATTGCCGTGCAAATGGCCAAACAAATTATTATCCAAAGAGTCAAGGATGCGGAACGAGATAATATCTATGATGAATATAAAGATAGAAAAGGTGAATTGGTCAATGGTTTTGTTCAGAGATTTGAAGGTGGCAGCATCATTGTCAATTTAGGACGAGCCGAAGGTGTTGTGCCGCCTGCGGAGCAAATACACCGCGAAACATATAAGCGTGGCGAAAGAATCCGTTCTTATATATATGATGTAAAGAAGAACTCCAAAGGAGCGCAGATCGTCCTGTCGCGCACTCATCCCTCATTTTTAAAGGCACTTTTTCAGGTAGAGGTACCGGAGCTTTCCGAAGGTCTGATTGATATTGTCAGTGTAGCCAGAGAACCGGGCAAGCGTGGTAAAATTGCCGTTAGGGGCAAGGATAAAGATGTTGATCCGGTGGGCGCCTGCGTAGGTATGAGAGGTTCACGAGTGCAAAGCGTAGTGCAGGAATTGCACGGGGAAAAGATCGATATTATTCCTTACACGGAAGATGCGGCGAAATATGTCAGCAGCGCCTTATCGCCGGCTAAGGTTAATCGGGTTTTTGTCGATGATGAAAATCGGACGATGACGGTAATAGTGCCCGATGATCAGCTTTCTTTAGCCATTGGTAAGAACGGTCAAAATGTCAGGCTTGCGGTTAAGCTGACGGGGTGGAAAATTGATGTAAAGAACGAAACGATGGCTGCCGCAAAAGATGAGGAGGGACACGAATCGCTGACAAAAATCGTGGGTATAGGGCCTGCTATGGCAGAAAAGCTTTTCAACAGTGGAATTAAGAGTATTGCCATGCTGGCGGCAGTTGAACCGGAAGCTTTATTTTCAATTCCAGGTGTTGGTGAAAAGACGGCTCATGAATGGACAGAACAAGCCGTCAAAATTTTAGAAGAAGAAGCAAGTAATAACAAAAAAGCTGAACAGTCTCAGCACAGAGAAATTTAATTAGGGAGTTTCGGGAATGTCTAAAAAGCGAGTTCACGAGTTGGCCAAGGAACTTGGTCTGGAAAACAAAGATTTGATTGCCCATCTGGAAAAGATCGGCATTACGGTCAAATCGCATGCAAGTTCTTTGGAAGATGGCGAGGTTGAAAGAATTAAAAGTGAATTGCTCGCCAGCCAACCACGGCAAATTGTGGAGGAGAGAATTAAAACAACGGTTATCCGCCGTAGATCTGTCCGTGCTCCCATTGAAGAGACTCTGGTGGAAGAATCTCCTGTAGAAGAAACTCCAGAAGAGAAAGCAGAGCCTTCCGCTACCAAAGGTGACGAAGGTAAAAAAGAAATACCGCATAAGCCGGCTGTTCATGAAGCCGTTGCGGAGAAACCAAAAAAGCCGGTCATCGTCGCTGTAAAGCCGCCAGTTTTCGCCAGACATAAGATTACCAGAGCGGAAACAACAAAAGAAATTCCGCCGAAAGCGCCCCTGAAACCTGGTGAAAGAATAGTTGGACCACCTGCAGACAAAACAATCAAAAGAGAATTTGAAAAGCCAAAGAAAAAGGGTAAGGGGCCGGTCGAGGTATTTATTGAAGAGGAAAAAGAAGTTCCGCGTCGCAAAATACTAGAGAAAAAAATTGATAAGAAGTTAAGAAAGCAGGATGAGGATAGGGAAGTAATTTTTAGCAGACGGCGGGATGAGAAAAAAGCAGCCCCTGTCAAAATGCAGAAAACGGAAATTACCGTGCCGAAAGCAATCAAGCGGCGCATAAAGATCGGAGATACAATTTCAACCGGCGAGCTCGCCAAAAGAATGGGCGTCAAAGTAAGTGAGGTAATCAATAAATTAATAGCCATGGGGGTTATGGCTACTATTAATCAATCAATTGACTTTGACATTGCTTCTCTGATTGCTGCTGAATTCAGTTTTCAAGTTGAACCGGCGGACTCGGAATTTGAAGAATCAGTATTGAAAACTCCTGTCTTGGCAGAAAATCTCAAGCCACGCGCCCCGATTGTTACCATCATGGGGCATGTTGATCATGGTAAAACTTCACTTTTGGATGTTATTCGACAGACCAATGTTATTGCCGGAGAAGCTGGTGGAATTACGCAGGCGATAGGCGCGTATCATGTGCACATAAATGGACGTGACATTGTTTTTCTTGATACTCCCGGCCACGAAGCCTTTACAGCTATGCGTGCGCGTGGAGCTCAGGTAACCGATATCGTTGTTCTGGTTGTGGCGGCCGATGACGGCGTGATGGGACAAACCATAGAAGCCATTAATCATTCGAAAATAGCAGGTGTTCCCATTATCGTAGCAATTAATAAAATCGATAAGCCGGGTGCCGATCCTGAAAAGATTAAACAGGGGCTTACCGAACATGGTCTCTTATCAGAACAATGGGGCGGTGAAACAATATTTTGTGAAGTTTCAGCCAAGAAGAAAACGGGCATTGAAGAGTTGCTGGAACTGATCTTATTGCAGGCTGATGTTATGGAACTCAAAGCCGATCCCGATCTGTCCGCCAGGGGAGTTATTATTGAAGCAAAGTTAGACCGCGGCCGTGGCCCGGTGGCCACTGTCTTAATTCAACAGGGTACTTTGCGAGCAGGAGACGCTTTTGTTTGCAAGACCGAATTTGGCCGCGTACGAGCAATTATTAATGATCAGGGCCGTCGCGTAAAAGAGGCCAAGCCATCCATGCCTGTGGAGGTAATTGGATTTTCGAGTGTTCCGCAAACAGGCGCTGAATTTTTCTGTGTGGAAGATGAAAAGAAAGCCCGGAATATCGCTGAGCGTTCGATCAGAAAGGCACGCGAAAAAGAGCTTTCCGCTTCTTCAAAAATTACACTGGAACAACTGTATCAGAAGATAAAGGAAGGCGTAAAAGATTTAAACGTCATAATTAAAGCGGACGTGCAAGGATCCATTGAGGCGATTTCCGATGCCCTGCATAAGCTCTCCACAGAAGATGTTCAATTCAAGAGTATCCATAGTTCGACCGGGGCGATCAGTGAAACGGACGTTATGCTGGCCTCGGCGTCCAACGCCATCATTATCGGATTTAATGTCCGGCCCGATGTCCGGGTGATTGAAATTGCTCAGCAGGAAGGCGTGGAAATTAAACTATACGACATTATATACAATGTTATTGCTGATGTGCGGGCGGCCATGGAAGGCCTACTGGAGCCGGAATATAAAGAAGTTGTCCTGGGCCGGGCAGAAGTACGCGAACTTTTCAAAGTGCCCAAAATCGGCATAATTGCCGGCTGCCATGTTACAGATGGTAAGATAGTTCGTAGCGCCGGAATTAAATTAGTTCGTGACAGCATCGTAATCTTCGATGGTAAAATACTTTCTTTGAGAAGATTTAAAGATGATGCCAAAGAAGTACTTGCCGATTTTGACTGCGGTATTGGTATTGATGGTTTTAACGATATTCACGTAGGCGATGTGATTGAGGCGTATATAACAGAAAAACTTGAGCGGAAATTGTAAAGTTTTATGGTTATCGGCTACGGAATAATTAATTTGAGAATTCCGGAAAGCGGTTCTTTGAAGGATAAAAGAAGCGTTTTAAACAAAATTTTAAAACGGGCGCAAAATGAGTTTAATGTTTCAATAGCTCAAGTGGGCAACTTGGATAATTATAATTTTGCCCAGATTGGATTTGCCCTAACCGGCAATGATTCCCGTTATATCAACGGCAAGGCTGACAACTTGCTTAAGTTTATCGATACTTTACGAGTGGCCGAAATGTTGGATAGTAAAATAGAAATTATGGTTGTTTCTGATTTCCTGGAAGCGACTGATTGGGAAAAAGGCAAATACGATGAATTTTAAAAGAGCGGACAGGGTGGCTGAATTAATTCTGGCTGAAATGTCCGATGTTTTGCGCAGAGAGGTGAAAGATCCCCGGTTGCATGAAGTGACGATCACAGCCGTAAAGGTGACGGATGATCTGCGCAATGTTAAAATTTATTTTGTCGAAATGGGCAAAGACGAATGCGCGCCGGAAATCATTGATGCTTTTAGTAAGGCAAGAGGTTTTGTACGCCGTGAGCTCGGGAAAAGACTTCAGTTACGTGTTGTGCCGGAGATAATGTTTGTTCATGATACTTCATTCGGATACGGCAACCGCATTGAAAAACTGTTGGCAGATATAGCAAAGCAGGAAGAAAATCATGGCTAATAAAATTATTGAGGCGATAAACGAGGGGAAAAGTTTCTTAATTACAGCCCATGTAAGATTGGATGGAGACGCGCTGGGTTCGGAACTGGCTTTTTATCTTATGCTCAAAGATATGGGGAAGAAGGCGGTTATTTATAATCAGGATGCAACGCCTCAGCAGTACCGATTTTTACCTGGGGCGCAAAATATAGTTAACGAATTGAGGGATATTGAACAATATGATGTTGGTGTTGTTCTCGATTGCAGCAATTTAGAACGTGTGGGGGAAAAATCTGCGCAGATAGAAAATATCAAGACCTTGATTAATATTGATCATCATATTTCCAATGGCGGTTTTTGCCGGTTATCGATGCTTGAAGGTCAGGCCAGTTCAACAGGGGAAATCCTTTATCGTCTGATGCGGGAAATGCGCTGTGATATGACAAAAGATATTTGCACCAATTTATACGCGGCAATTATTACAGATACAGGCGGATTCCGCTATTCCAGCACGCATGGGGATACATTGCAGGCAGCAGGTGTTTTAGTGGAAAATGGAGCTGATCCTCAGTGGATTTCAGAAAACATTTATGAAAACGATTCCCCGGCAAGATTGAAATTGATGGCCAGAGTGTTAGAAACTATGTCTTTGGATTTGGAAAATAAAGTCGGGTCTTTGTTTGTAAGCCAGGAAGATTTACGTCAGACAGGAGCGTCTCTGGATCATAGTGAAGGCTTTATCGATATTCCTAGAACTGTTAAAGGCATTGATATATCGGTGCTTTACTCTCAACTGGAAAAAAAATATTATAAGGTTAGCTTACGATCCAAGCGTCAGATCAACGTGGAAAAAGTGGCCGGGAAGTTTGGCGGTGGTGGCCATATTAACGCGGCGGCCTGTCGGATAAAAGGGGATATTGAAGAAATCAAAATGCTCATTGCCAACGCTATCAAGGAAATACAGTAATATATGAATGGTATAGTGATTATCGATAAGCCATCCGGCAAAACTTCACATGATGTTGTGAGCGAAGTGAAAAAAATTATGGGTGCCAAAAAAGCTGGCCATACCGGAACGCTCGATCCTATGGCCACCGGGGTTCTTCCCGTATGTTTAAATGAGGCGACAAAGCTGGCGCAATTTTTATCCGGCGAAAACAAAGAATACCTGGCAACAATGCTTTTGGGAGTAAGGACTGATACATTAGACACAGAGGGAGAGATTACCGGTAAGTCAGATAAATTTGTTCCGGACGAAGAAATAAAAGCAGTACTGGCTCAGATGGTGGGTAAAATTCGACAGGTGCCACCAGCGTATTCGGCAGTTAAACATTGTGGTGAACCCTTGTATAAATACGCGCGGAAGGGAATCTTTTTGGAAACAGCAGCCAGAGAAGTAGAAGTTTATAGTATTGTTGTTGAAGATATTTCTTTCCCCCGGGTGACTTTCCGGATTGCTTGTTCCAAGGGAACCTACATCAGATCGATATGCTCGGACGTAGGTGAAATGCTTGGATGTGGAGCATGTTTATGTGGTCTACGCCGCTTGCGCAGTGGATTATTTTCGGCGGATATGGCGATTTCTCTGGATAAGTATGAAAGGGAAGAAAAAAAATGCGAACTGCTGGCAAAGATGTTGCCGATGACAAAATCATTGCCGCTTTTGACTGGAATTGAGGTTGAAGAAGACTTTGCCAATAAATTACGAGACGGAATGCAGCCTTCTGTTGCAACTATGCAGCTGCATGTTCTTCCTTTTCTTGAAGCCGGAGATATGATAAAGTTTGTAAGTCAGGGCGGAAAACTGGTTGCTGTGGCAGAAATGTTGGCACCGGTTAGTAAATTTTCTGAATTTGATGGAAAGCATCAGGCGGCTAAGATTGTTCGTGTGTTTAATAATATTAGCAATTGAAAATAAAATTTAAAAAAGGAATTAATTTGAGGAGGAAAAAAGCGTGTTAACTTTGGAAAAAAGAAAAGAATTAATTACAGATTACCGGCTTCACGAAAAGGATACCGGCTCTCCGGAAGTTCAGATTGCTCTTTTGAGCGCCAGGATTGAATACCTGACAGAGCATTTTAAGGCGCATCAGAAGGACCATCATTCGCGTCGCGGTCTGTTGAAGCTTGTTGGTCAGAGAAGAAGACTCCTCAATTATATTAAAGAGGATGATGTTGAGAGATACAGAAACATAATCAAACGTCTGGGCCTCAGGAAGTAACAAAAGTAGTTCAAGGGCGGAAGGCAAAAGCTTAAAAGATTGGCTAGGTATTTTTAAATGCCCGCGTCAATAGGCTTTTGCGTTTCGCCCTTGAATTTCCTGTTTCCAGCAATAACAAAGAAAATGGAGGAAATTTAATGAGTAACATATTTAGCACTGATTTTGCGGGCCGTAATTTTTCGCTGAAGACAAATTACGTGGCCGCGCAGGCTGATGGTTCAATACTGGTTTATTACGGCGATACAGTTGTGTTGGTGACTGCAGTCTCTTTAAAAACTGCCAGAGAAGGGGTTGATTTTCTGCCCCTGACCGTGGACTATCAGGAAATGACTTTTGCCGCAGGCAAGATTCCCGGAGGATTTTTCAAGAGAGAAGGGCGACTCAATGAACGGGAAATCTTAATATCTCGTATTATCGATCGGGCACTTCGCCCATTATTTCCCAAAGGATATTTCTTTGAAACACAGCTAGTGGCTTCGGTGCTCTCTGTGGATAAAGAAAATGATCCTGATGTAGCGGCGATGATTGCCGCGTCGGCAGCTCTGGAAATATCGGATATCCCGTTTAAGGGGCCGATTGCCTGTGTCCGCCTGGGTAGAATTAATGGTGAGTTTGTTTGTAACGCGTCCCCTGAAAAAATGAAGGAGAGTGAATTTAGCATTTTTATGGTGGGCAGAAAAGTTACGCCAAGCAAATCCGGAAAGCCTTATGATGTGGAACTGGTCATGATGGAAGGCGATGCCAAAGAAGTAGCGGAAAATATCATTGTTGATGCCATTAAGTTCGGGCTGGAAGCCATTCGTCCGGCAATTGATCTGCAGGATAAAATGAGGGCACAAGTCGGCAAGGAAAAAAGGCCGGTTGCAGAAATAGTGCCCGATAATGAGCTTATCGCGCGTGTCAGTGCCGAGGCCATGGCCGGACTCAAAGAAGGTTATAGCCTGCCGCGAAAACTGGAACGCTACAGTAAGCTTGGCTCTGTTAGAGAAAAAGTTGTTAAAAGTATTGGAGGCGATGATGCTAACCTGCGGAAAAAAGTCGCGGCGATTATTGAAGAAATAGAACAAAGAATTTTGCGGGATATGATTATTCTGGAGAAGAAAAGAATTGACGGCCGTTCATCTACCGACATTCGTCCGATCAGCTCCGAAGTGGGCGTTTTGCCTCGTGCTCACGGTTCAGCCATATTTAACCGCGGGGAGACGCAGGCACTGGCGGCTCTTACGCTGGGTACCTCTTCTGACGAGCAGCGGATGGATTATATCGTCGGAGAGGAACGAAGATCGTTCCTTCTGCATTATAATTTTCCGCCTTATAGTGTAGGCGAAGCCAAATCACTAAGAAGTCCTGGCAGAAGAGAAATAGGGCATGGCGCTCTCGCCAGAAAAGCGTTGGTTCCTGTGTTGCCGTCCCCGGAAGAGTTCCCTTACACCATACGGATTGTGTCAGAAATTCTTTCGTCCAACGGCTCGTCTTCCATGGCTACTGTTTGTGGTGGAATTCTGTCTCTAATGGATGCCGGTGTGCCTGTTAAGGATGTGGTCGCGGGCATTGCCATGGGGCTTTTGAAGGAAGGAGATAATGTAGTCATTCTGTCCGATATCTTGGGTGATGAAGATCACGCGGGTGATATGGATTTCAAAGTCTGCGGTACGGAAAAAGGTATTACCGCCATGCAGATGGATATCAAAATCGATGGTCTGACTGAAGATATTTTAAGAAAAGCACTGGCTCAGGCAAGAGATGGCCGCATTCACATTATTGGTAAAATAAGAGAAACATTAGCTGTGCCACGTTCTGACATTTCTCTTTACGCTCCTCGCATTACAACAGTGAAGGTAAAAGAAGATCAGGTCCGGACGGTTATTGGATCGGGCGGCAAGAACATCCGTCAGATTATCAGTGAAACCGGTGTTACAATTAATGTTGAAGATGACGGTACTGTGACGATTGCCTCCAGTGATGCCGAAGCGGCGGCCCGCGCGGTGGCGATGGTGAAATGGCTTACGGAAGAAGCGGAGGTTGGGAAAATTTATCGTGGTACGGTAAAGAAAATTCTCGATTTTGGTGCTTTTGTAGAAATTTTGCCCGGAACTGACGGCTTGTTGCATATCTCACAAATTTCCAAAGAAAGAGTTGAGAAAGTCACGGACGTATTGCATGAAGGCGATGAAGTGATGGTGAAAGTTCTGGAAGTTGACAAGCAAGGCAAGATTAGACTGAGCCGTAAAGACGCGTTGGGAGCCGAAGTAAAATAGTACATGGGAAAAATAAAGGTATCTATTCAGAAAATCGCGGGCAGTGAAGATATTTCATTGCCCGCGTATATGACTGATCAATCGGCAGGAATGGATATATGTGCCGCTGTGACTGAAGAAACGATTATTTTACCCGGCCAGAGACAAAAAATACCGACAGGAATATGCATAGCGTTGCCTGAAGGGTATGAAGCGCAAATAAGGCCGCGCAGTGGGCTGGCGATAAATCAGGGGGTAACGCTTTTAAATTCTCCGGGCACAATCGATGCTGATTATCGCGGAGAGATTGCGTTAATTGTCATTAATCATGGAAAAGAACCTTTTGTGGTTACCCGGGGGATGCGTCTGGCGCAAATGGTTGTGCAAAAGATCTCTCAGGTTGATTGGATCGAGGTCGCTGAATTAAATAACACATCAAGGGGAAGCGGCGGTTTTGGTCATACCTGAAATCTGGATCCGGCTTCATAAACAAGATTATGAGAAATTAAATTTATTCCGGTTAGTATTGATTTATGAAAAAATTTAAAGTTAAGAAAACAATTCAGGAAATTAATGAAAAGATAAAAAAGGGACAGGCTGTAGTTGTCACCGCCGAGGAAATGATTGATGTAGTGGAAAAACACGGTGAAGTTGAGGCTGCCCGTAAGATTGATGTTGTTACTACCGGCACGTTTGCTCCTATGTGTTCGTCGGGAGCTTTTCTTAATTTCGGTCATACATCTCCGAGAATACGTGCCTCTAAGATATGGCTAAACGATGTTTCCGCTTATGGCGGCATTGCCGCAGTTGACTGCTATATCGGGGCAACAGAAGTTGTGGATGGAGATCCGCTCAACAGTGTTTATCCCGGAGAGTTTAATTACGGAGGCGGCCATGTCATCGAAGACCTCGTTGCCGGAAACGCGGTTAAATTGAGGGCTGAAGGCTACGGGACGGATTGTTATCCCGCCAGAAAATACGAAAAAAACATTACAATTAATGATCTAAAAGATGCCATTTTATTTAATCCGCGCAACGCCTATCAAAATTATAACTGTGCCGTTAATTTATCAGATAAAACGATTTACACATATATGGGAATGTTGCGTCCGCAAATGGCCAACGCTGCTTACTCAACATCAGGACAGTTGAGTCCTCTATTTAACGATCCCTACTACAGGACAATTGGCGTAGGTACTCGAATATTTTTAGGCGGGGCGCAGGGGTTTGTTGCCTGGCCTGGAACCCAGCATAATCCGGATGTTTTGCGAGGCGCCAATGGCGTTCCCAAGCAAGGCGCCGGCACAATTGCTGTTGTGGGCAATTTAAAAGAAATGATTCCGGAATGGCTGGCCGGAGCGAGCATTTTGGGTTATGGTGTTTCATTATTTGTTGGCATTGGCATTCCCATTCCTATTTTAGATGAAGAAATGGCTCTCTTTACCGCGGTTAAAGATGAAGATATCTATACGCAAGTTTATGACTATGGCATGGATTATCCCAAAGGAGCAGCCAAACCTTTAGCGGAAGTCAGTTATAAGGATTTGCGCAGCGGTACAATCATCATCAAAGGGACAAAGGTTATAACCGCGCCGCTTTCCAGTTATTATAAGGCGAGACAAATCGCCAATATTTTAAAGGAATGGATTGAATGCGGGAAGTTCTTACTTGGTGAGCCGCAACAGATATTACCTTCCGTGAAAATTTAATACCAGTTCTAAATCAAAGCCTTATCTTTGTTAGCACCGCAGCCCGGTGTATAACCTGAAGGTAATGCTTGCCTAGGGCGCCTAATACTCGCCGCATCGTTCTCTTTTGAAAGCAAAATGGCTTAGTCATATATTCATTAATATTAATTAATATTAATTAATATTAAACATTATTGAATTATTTTCTTGACTTTTATTTCAAATTAATGTTTTTTAATGAACAAGTGAGG
>Ga0208495_1000058_pt1 | contig 70044 bp, 36 predicted proteins | sample CryBogmetaGMA14M_FD_184551 | JGI IMG/M metagenome (GOLD analysis project Ga0208495, IMG submission 184551) | Freshwater microbial communities from Crystal Bog, Wisconsin, USA - MA14M (SPAdes) | ecosystem: Environmental > Aquatic > Freshwater > Lake | place: Crystal Bog, Wisconsin, USA...
GTTCGGCTTTACCCTTCCCGCGGTATCCACTCCGACGCTGCTGAATGATGCCCTTGTACCAGAGGCATCTACTGCTGCAATGGCTTCAACATCATCCCCGTCGGCGGGAGCGCTCATGCAGTTCCAGCCTGTTCCGCCCTCATTTCCTGCACTCACAACGACCGCCATTCCCTTGCTTGCAGCAAAATTGGCGCCAATGGTCGAAGGCGCTGAATGCCCGTTCATATCGGCACAAGTATGATTATATTTCGGGGTATCAAAAGTAGTATAACCCAATGATGAATGTATCAGATCAGCTCCAACGCTGTCGGCAAATTCGGCTGCTGAAACCCAGTTGTATTCTTCGATGATATTTTCGGTAGGCGCATCTTCCGAGCGAAGCAACCAGTAATTTGCTTTAGGAGCGGTTCCAACCAGCGTCCCCGGTATATTGCCGCCCATGATCGAAAGAACTGCTGTTCCGTGCCAGTGTTCATTATACACATTGTTGCCGGGAAGCACGAAATCCTTTGTGCCGAGGATCTGCCCGTTTGTCCTAAGGCTGTCGAAAGCCGGGATTATATCAGCATTCTGAAATCCTGCGTCAAGAACGGCAATCATCTTGCCTTCACCATGGAATCCCAGGTTATGCAGGGCATCGCCCATCACCTGGTGGATCTGAGTGTAGGAGATCCCGTAATTGTAGGATGCGGGGGATTTTGCAGATTTAACCAGGGGGTTACCGCTGGTCAGCGAGTAAGTTGATTCGAGCGAGAATTTGTTGGCAGGTTCAGGGGTGATGTTTTTCCCGCCTGTGCTTTTGTATACATGCTGAACAAATGGCAGCGCCCTGATAGCTGCCATCACGGAGGTATCCGAAGCGTACAAGGTAACCCCGTTCAGCCATTTGGTAGGGTTCAGGATAGTAACTCCCAGGTTTGCCACCTGCTGAATATAAGAAGGGGTTACAGGCAAATCATTCTCAACGATAGGGATACCATGCGCATTCCTGCGGTCGATTGCCCGCTGTGTTAGAAATGCCTGGGGGTTGTTAATATTGTAGGGTGTTCCGTTCTTGTCGGTAAAAGCCACGAAGAATTTATTCGGTGCAACCTGTCCTGAAACTGCAAATGCCAGAAAGAACAATACTATGCTGATGGAAAAATGTCTCATTATATGACGATTAAATTTACTGTAAAAATACGAAGAATTCAAAAGCGCCGGCAAAGGTAATGCCTGGAAGTGATTGTGTCCCTCTTCGGTTTAATACTTTAATGAAAGTTTTATATTTGCTAAACATACAATAATATAGGCTTCAACAGATAGAAACAAGGGCAATGTTAAGTTCATGTTTGGCTGATAATGAAATAAAATTTTATATTTTTACAGTGAAATTTGTTTCTATGAAATACCTGATTCTCATCCTGCTTCTGCCATTATTGTTAAAAAGCACTTTCGCACAGAAAGAAGGCAGGTATCTCATCGATTCCCTTCGCAATGAATTGCAAAAGACAAAGCAGGATACCAGCAAAGTAAAGTTGCTTGCCACAATTTCCTACGAAATGAGGAACATCAATCCAAGGGATGCGCTGGTTCCAGGGTTGCAGGCCCTTCAGCTTGCCGAGAGGATTAATTACGAATATGGCAAAGGATTGTCACATTATTCTCTGATGTACATCTACCATTTCCTTTCACACCTCCCCGAATCAGTAGGCCATGCCCTGAAGGCAAAGGAAATTTTTGAGAATCTAGGCGAAAACAACCACCTGTGCGCAACTGACCTTATGCTTGCGTATTTGTACAAAGACCTTGATAAGGGGATATCATCCTCTTATATGCAACAGGGGACGGCATTACTTCCACTAAACCATATTATCGAATGGAAAGTGAGGAATTACGGCACACTTGGCAACAATTACCGGAATCTAGGGCAACTGGATTCGGCAAAGAAATATATGGGGATACACTTTAAGCTCAGTATGCAATACCATCTGAAAGGTGAAATCATGGTAGGGAAAAACCGTTATGGTTACCTTTACATGGCACAGTCAAGATATGACTCGGCTTTTATCCTGATCAAGGAAGGGCTTGATTATTTCAGGTCGGTGAGATCAACCCGCATGATTTCAGAAAACCTCACATCACTTGGGAGGATCAGGTTAAAACAAAGCCAGGAATTGAAAAGTGCTCTCAAAAAACAATACCTGGATGAAGCGGAAGTATTCACAAGGGAAGGCATTGAAGCGGCAAACTCCATAGGTTATATCATACAGAGGTACACGGCTAATCGTTTGTTATCCGACATTTACAGTGCCCAGGGCAGGGACGGCAAGGCATTCGAATACCTGAGGGATGCTGTAAATGATTATGACAGTGTTTACGGGGCGCGTATAGTAAACAGGGCTTCGGTTCTCAGCTGGAAAATAGAAAAGGCCCTGAAGGAACAGCAGATGGAATTACTGCAGCTGCGCAACAGGCAGCAGAAAGGGATCATTTCAGCGGCCATATCAGGGTTTATCATTCTAATCATCATTGTTATCCTGATAATCAACAGCAGGGGAAGGTTAAAAAAAGCATATCTTATCGTAAAACAGCAGGAACGGGAAATTTCGAGGGTTGCAGGTGAACTTGAGGTCACCAACAGAAAAATGGAAGCAACGAACCAGGAACTTGAAGCATTCTCCTATTCGGTGTCTCATGATCTGCGTGCTCCCGTCCGCCGAATTGAAGCTTTAAGCGAAATGCTCAGGGAAGATTATGAGAATCTGCTGGATGATGAAGGCAGGGACCTGCTGAACCGCATCAGCTCTTCATCGCTGGTCATGAACCATCTGATAGAGGATATGCTGAAGCTGTCGAGGATCACCCGCACGACGGTTACCCGCACTTCCTGCAACCTAAGCGAAATGTGTACAAAGATATGTGAGGAGCTGAAACTGACCTACCCGGGACCAGGCGTCATATGCAGGATAGAGCAAGGTATCATTGTGGGGGCGGATGAACGGCTGCTAAACATCGTGCTTCAGAACCTTCTTGACAATGCATTTAAATACAGCAGCAAAACAGAGAATCCCGAGCTTGTCATCCGCAGTGAAACAAGGGACAATAAAAAAATCATACTCATACGAGACAATGGTGCCGGCTTCGATATGGCCAAGGCCGGCAGGCTGTTCACTCCTTTCCAGAGAATGCACAGTGAAGATCAGTTCATAGGTACGGGCATAGGTCTGGCAACAGTCAAGAGGATCATTGTGAAACATGGCGGGACAATAAGCGCCGAAAGCGAACCTGGTAAAGGAGCGATGTTCAGTTTTACGTTTGAATAAAATGGATTTCATTCGTATATTTTCAGTGATAAAATCTTTCCCATGAGGACAATGATGATTTTTATCTTGGCTTTGTCCTTTTTCAAAATCGCCAGCGCTCAGAAAGAAGGCCAGGCCCTGGTTGATTCGCTATATGGGGAGCTGCCGCATATGAAGGAGGACTCCAATAAGGTGCGGCTGCTGGCGACCATCAGCTATGAAATGAAACATATCAATCCCCGTGCTGGCCTGGAACCCGGTCTCAAAGCTCTTGCACTTGCAGAGAAACTGAATGATCTTTACGGACAGGGATTGGCCCGCTTTTCCCTCGCCCTGAATTATAATTACCTGTCTCTGCTATCCGAATCAATAGAGCAATCGATACGGGCTGGGGCGATCTTTGAAAAAGAAGGCAATACCGACCTTCTTGCCGCAACCCTTTTCGGCCTCGCCCAGACCTATATGAGCTTCGATACCTCTGCCTCCCGCCGGACCACATTGAAAGCAAAAGCACTTCTCCCCAAAAACAGGGATCCTTTATGGATCGTAAGGAATTACGGCAGCCTGGGAAACAGTTACAAGAACCTCGAACAGAAGGATTCTGCATTGAAATATATCGCCTTGAGTTTAAAGCTGGCCGAAAAGTATCATATGAAATGGCAGATCATGATGGCGAAGAACAGGGTTGGGTCCATGTACTATTTTGCCGGAAAGACCGATACCGCTTATCCCATGCTGAGGGAAGCCCTGGAGTATTTCAAATCAATAGGGGCGAACCAGATGGTAGCCCAGAACTCTCAAACTCTGGGGCTCCTGATCGAAGGAAGGATTGCAGGAGCCGGCGTACAAAAGAAGGCTCTCATAGACGCTGCTATCGATTACGGGAAAGAAGCGCTTGAAGCCTCCAGCAGGATAGGTTTTGTGATGCAAATGCTGGGTTCATCCCGCCTGCTGGCCAATCTTTATGCCTTGAAAGGCGATACCAACACCGCATATAAATACCTTCTCATGAGTGAGCAGTATAATGAAAGGCTGTATGGAGTGAAAGTTGTGACCAGGGCATCGATGCTCAACGTGAAAAACGAACAGCGTTTGAAAAATCAGCAGCTTCAACTACTTGAACTTAAAAACAGGCAACAGCTGATCTTTATCATCGTTTCGGCCTGCGGTGTGTTTGTTTTATTCATCGTGATCCTGCTGATCATAAAAAGCCGGAGAACGGTGAAAAGAGCATACGACCTTGTCAACAAGCAGAAAGAAGAGATTATCAAGGTCCTTGGAGAACTGGAGTCCACCAACCTGAAACTTGAATCAACAAACCATGAACTTGAAGCCTTTTCATATTCGGTGTCGCATGACCTACGGGCGCCGGTTCGCAGGATCGAAGGGCTGAGCACGATGCTGAAAGAGGATTATGAGAAATTGCTGGATGCCGAAGGCAAAGACCTCCTTAGCCGTGTCACCGAATCGTCACAGCTGATGAACAGCCTCATCGAAGACATGCTTCAGCTTTCACGCATCACCCGCCAGACAGTAACAAAAGCTCCATGCAATGTCAGCGAAATGGCGGCAAAGATATGTGAGGACCTAAGGCCGGTTTACTCCGGACCCGAGTTCAGATGCAGTGTGGAAGAAGGGATCATTGTCAATGCCGATTCGCATCTGTTAAGGATAGCGTTGCAGAACCTTCTCGACAATGCCTTTAAGTACAGCAGCAGGACTGAATATCCCGAAATCCTTATCCGCAGTGAAATAAAAGACAACAGAACTGCTATTATCATTGAGGATAACGGGGCAGGGTTTGACATGAGCAAGGCAGACAAGTTATTCACCCCTTTCCAGCGCATGCATACAGAAGAGCAGTTCAAAGGAACAGGTATTGGCCTGGCTACAGTGAAACGGATTGTGGTAAAACATGGTGGTACGATCGGTGTCAGAAGCGAACCCGGAAAAGGGACGACTTTCAGCCTTACATTTGAATAATTGTAATATCAGATATTCATTAAAAATCCAAGACATGAAAACAATCAATTTGAATCCCTGGTTTTTACTTATTGCTGTGACCGGGCTTTTTGCCGCCGCAGTTGCATTTAAACCAGCTTCACCACAGCCTGCGAAAGTGGTTTATATGCAGTTCACCACGGTTGAATCGATTATCCCGGGCGGACTTGGAAGGTCAAAAATGCTGACCACCATGCCCGACGGATCGAAAACCGAGGATGACCTTCAGAATTTTTACAGCATGGTGGGAATTAATTTTGGCAATATCTCCAATAATAATAATGCCATCACAAAGAAGATCAACGACCTGATAACCCAGGGCTGGGAATTCGACAAGATAGTTACCGGCACCCAGAGCCCGGCTGAAAATAACGGGCAGGGGATTTTTATAAGCAGATATTTCTTTAAAAGAGCAGTGGAATAAACCGGCAAATGAATCCATTTCCGGGAAATTGAACAATGAGACCATAATATGCCCTTAGGATTTCGGGTTGGTTAATTAATTCCCGACTTTTGCAGCATGTCTTTGAATTTATGTTCGCTTAACTCAGGAAGTAACGGGAACTGCTATTATATCGGAACTGAAACTGAAGCTGTGCTGGTCGATGCAGGCATCAACTGCAGGGAAATTGAACGCAGGATGCTAAGAGCTGGGCTTTCGCTTGAAAATGTAAAAGGTATTTTCATCTCCCACGAGCATACCGATCATACCAGGGGAGTTGAAGTGCTTTCGAGAAAACACAGGATCCCGGTTTATATATCTTCCCCAACCATGCTGAAAAGCATGATGTGGTTTGAACCTGACCTGGTAAGAATATTTGCATCCAATGAGGTGGTGCAGCTGGATGAATTGCAGGTGAAAATCTTTCCGAAAATACATGACGGGATAGATCCTCACAGTTTCACAATAAGCTGCGGGAGCATAACTGCAGGTGTTTTTACTGATATAGGTATGGCCTGCGGGAACCTGCTCAGCCATTTCTCGAACTGCCATGCAGCTTTCCTGGAATCAAATTACGATGAATCCATGCTTGAAAACGGGCGTTATCCCATCCATCTGAAGAGAAGGATACGAGGTGGGAACGGGCATCTGTCAAACATCCAGGCACTCGACGTTTTTATGAACCACAGGGCCTCATTTCTGAAGCTTTTAGTTTTATCGCATCTTTCAGAACAGAACAACCATCCGGAAATTGTCAACAAGTTGTTTGCTCCCCATGCTAACGGTACTGTGGTTGCTGTTGCATCACGTTATTCCGAATCCCGGGTTTTTAAAGTAAAATGAACCGACGGAAAAGGGCCGGGCAAACTTTGGTCAGGAGGCAATGAATAATTTTCTCCAGATTTCATAAAATCTTTATAGACGGTTGTAAAGTGTGAATGGGGGCCGGTTACAGAATTCATAAGCCGCAAATATTAATCATTGTCGATAATTAAACACCCCGAATCCCGTAAATTATGCGTATCTTGTTGAAATACTCAAGTTTCATACCATAAATCAGGAACCCGAACCATGAAAAAAGATACCTTGGAATATAGAATGATGCAGGAACATAACCGATATAAAGTCCCTGATTCAAAATTTTTATCGGGCTCACTCGTGGGGAAGCATCCAATCAGCCTTGATGGTGGCAGGACTACAATTTTTATTGCTGATATGAGTAAAGAACAGGAAACAAGAGATAAATATCAGCAACGCAAAGACAACAGGCTTAATGTCTACTCTAAAAAACCAAAAGTATAGGTTCCGGTAAGTTGTTTCTTCAGAAGACATTCGAAAAATTCGATTTTTCAATCCAGGGGATTGAAGCAGGCGATTATGAGAATTGCACCTTCATCAATTGCATTTTATCAAGACTTGATTTGTCAGGAATAAGCTTTTCGGAATGCTTATTCAAGGGCTGTGACCTTAGCCTGGTAAAGCTGAACAATACCGCATTTAAGGATGTGAGATTTAAAGATTGCAAGCTCCTGGGCCTGCGATTTGAGAACTGCGCTGATTTTCTGTTTTCAGTTCAATTTGACGGATGCAACCTCAACCTCTCGTCATTTTATAAAAAGAACTTAAAGAAGACAGGTTTTATTAATTGCATCCTGCAGGAAACAGATTTTACCCAGTCGGACCTGAACAGCGCGGTTTTTAACAACTGCGACATGTTCAGGACTATCTTTGAACATACAAATCTCGAAAAGGCAGATTTTCGCACTTCATATAATTATTCGATAAATCCTGAAATAAACCGTCTGAAAAAAGCCAGGTTCTCATTGGCGGGCGTTGCCGGTCTTCTGGATAAGTACGCAATTGAAATTGAATAAAAAACAAAATGCCCTTACCAATAGACAAGGGCATTTCATCATTTACCATGAAATGAATTATGTTATAAATTAAGCAGTCGTTATTCTACTTTTTTGCAGCAGCTTTCTTGACTACTTTTTTGGGAGCAGCTTTCTTGACCACTTTTTTAGGAGCAGCTTTTGCAACAACTTTCTTTGCTGCAACTTTTGTAACTGCTTTTTTGGGAGCAGCCTTTTTGGCTACTACGGCTTCCTTAACTGCTGCTTTTACTGCGGCTTTCTTAACAACTTTTTTTGGCGCAGCTTTCTTAACCACTTTTTTAGGAGCGGCTTTCTTAACAACTTTTTTTACTGTTTTTGCCATGACTTTTATTTTTTAATGAAGCAGTAAAACTAATGTGGTTTACAGAATGATAGATACATGTTTTATAAATTTTATCATCTACTTATGAACATATTGCAGAAGAGATGAATCGGAAAGATCCAAAAGAGAATTATTTATTTTCCATACACGGCTTATGCATTATAGAAAAATGCAAAGCAAGTCTCACGCAAACACTGATTCCTAGCGGTCTCCGGAGATGATGATGCTTTTTACCTGCCGGCCGTTGGCAGTACTCACCGTCATCATATAGCAGCCTTTAGAAAGAGATGAAAGGTCAAGTTTTTTCCTGAGCGTTGTACCCTGTGGTTCATATTTCGCTTGAAAAACCATATGTCCCAGGAGGTCCGTGACACTGACATCCGCAGTCATATTAACGCAATTCTGAACTGTAAATTCAAAGAGGCCATTTGAAGGATTAGGTTGTATCTGGATTTCAGGATCCCCGGAAGCCAGGCTGTTTACGCCAGTGCAAGGATCGAAATGAATTTTCACTGTATCGCCTCTAAGGCCGTAGCATGGTGCAACAGGATGTATCTGGAGGATCAGGGTTACACCGTTCTGCTTGTCGAGAGCCCCCGGATGATAAGGAGCAATCAAAGACATCGGGTTGTCAAAATGTCCGTCACCGAGAGTGGACCATAAACTTTCGTCAAAACCCGAAGCCGTTCCGTGAACAGTAAATACGGGAACATAATTGCAATACGTGGTATCGTTCCCGGCGTTGACGCTGGGGCCTGACTGAACGGGAAGTTCAACAGATCCGTTTGCAGAATTACTGCCCTGGCTGATCACTACATTGTATGTTGTGTTTACCGAAGGATGTACCCAGGGATTCCTTAGGACGGATGTGAATCCGGGAGGAACGGAAGTCCAGGAATAAGTGTAGCTTCCGCCTCCTGATCCAAGCACGTTCAGATGGCTGCTGTCACCGTTGCAGATGACCGAAGGAACAGCGATGGCAGGATCCTGCACAATTACCGGAGCGTTGCTGGTAAACGTGTGGATGCCGTCGCTGACCTGGACGGTGTAGGTGGTTCCCAGAAGCGGACGCACCCATGGGTTTTTCTGTGTTGAAGTAAATCCCGTGGGATTGGATGACCATGAATAGGTGTAATTGCCGCTGCCGCCGGTTACCGTGACGTTTAGATGAACAGTGTCGAACGGGTACATGATAGCAGGCACAGCAAATGCAGTTGCCATGAGGTTGTTTCCAAAAGCAAAAGCGCCTACCCTTGCCCACCATGCCCAGCTTGCGGTCGAGGTCTTATAATATTCCTGGGTATACCAGAATTTTCCCGGGACTACCGGATCAGCATTCATCGCAGAGTAATCTCCCCACCTCGGCCTGCCCCCGATAAGGCAGGTTTGCGAACCACCTCCGTCGATAATCGCAGCTTCGGCAACGCTCATGGTATTGAGGGGATCTGATACCTGGCGGCCGGTGTAATAAACCGAAGGATATTTATTGTCGCCCGACAGCGAAAATCCAAGCGCAATATTATTCAGGGAGTCAATAGCGATGCTCCCCATCCAGCGGCCGTTGTTATCGGGCGAATAAGTGCTTTCCTGGTATATCGTCCAGTTGGCAGGATTGGCGCCTGTATTCTGGAGCTCCCACCAACGGATGCCGGCATGTCCGTTGACGTTAACAGTGGAATTGCAAACCATAGACCAATGGGTGCCGAAGTTCCTGAAAGGCAAACGAAACATCAGCCGCCCCGATATAGCGTCGAGTTTGAAAGAAGTTCCTTTCTGGGGGATATCTTGAACGTAGCCGCTATAGGCAGCCACAGGGATGGTTACCAGTTGGGTGTAAGTGGAATTTGCAGTTGTAGTCCAGTCAACGTGGAAGCCGTAGATCCTTATATGCCCGTTTGCCAGCCATGAAAAAAAGTTGGGAGTTCCCAATGGAGGATAAGTTCCGTCACAATCGGATGGCAATACAGCCCATGCTTCGTTGGAAGATGGAAGTGAAAAGTACACCATCCGGGCAGTAGGGTTGCCTTCATACATCTCAGCTTTGTTGAAACATGCAGCACCGGTACCGACACCACCACCGCCTGAGAAATTGTTACTGCTCATATAGATCCCGTCGGGCCAGACTCCGAGTTTGGGATAATCGGGCATATAAGTAAACTGGAACTGGTAACGGTAATACTGGCCGAGGGGATCACCTGTTGCGGAAACGGCTACCATTTCAAAAAACGGGCCGGCGGGATAATTCGGCAAGGAAAATTGTGTAAAGATCCAGCGGTTTTCAACTTCATCATAAAGAACAACGGCATCACCGCTGTTGACATTATTATAGAGCCCGGTGAACATTGCAGTATTGTTGACCGGCCCTATCAGGAGGTTTCCCGCTTTGTCGAAAATTGAAAAATGACAATTTACAACCTGGATATAATGATTCGGGCCGACATCCCCGTCGCAATCGGGAGGAGCGACGCTATTGGTGTTGTTCGCACCGTCGAATGAAGCCAGAAGTGTGTCGGTCGTGTTTATGCCGTGATAATTCTGAACCATATTGTCGACTCCTGATGATGCATTTCCAGGCTGATCAGTGCGACGGAGATGGTTTAAGACAATACCATCTTTCCATGACATGTCGGCTTTGGTTTGCGGTGTTTTGATCATGTCCCTGAGCGGTGGAGACACATCGAAATAAATACATTTTGAAACCTGCGGTTTAGGACCGGGCGTATTCTGTGCAGGCGAAATCAGTACTGCCATAGTGCCAAGGAGTAAAAGAGAAATCCGTCTCATCATATGAATATAAAATTTATTTGTAACAGTAAATGGAAGAACACTTTACAAACATACGCATAAAAAACGCCGGGCAGGAATTTCACCAAACAAATAACCTGCGGCCAATGTTGTATATTTATCCTTTGAAAAGTGTTGCTGATTCAATTCGTTGAATGTACTTTAAATGCTGAGTCGTATGAAAAAATCAAAAACACACAGTGTTTTCCTTTTGGTTGCGGGCTCCTTGTTTGCAGTGTTCAATACGGGGTGTACAAAACAAAGCGTAGTACCCGTTGTGCCAGATACGCAGGGAAAGTTAGAGGTATATGCACACCGTGGGGCAAGAAGCTATGCCCCTGAGAATACTATCCCTGGTTATACCACAGGGCTGGCTATCGGGACTAACTGGGTTGATATGGACATCGTGATGTCAAAAGACGGGGAAGTGATCGTATCACATGACATCAAGCTCAATCCTGCGATTGTAAGGGGGACCGACGGAAAGTTCATCACCGACCGGAAGATTGTAAAAACATTAACCCTTGAAGAGATAGAGCAATACGATGTTGGGCGCATGGATACAGCCACTGCCTACAGTAAATTTTTCCCGGCACAGAAAGGAATGGACGGGGTGCATATGCCAACCCTGAGGGAAGTGATACACTACGTGATCAGCAAAACAAATAAAAAAGTGGGTTTCCAGATCGAATTTAAAACCGATCCTGAACACAATGACTGGACTTACACTCCGGCTGAGTTTGCGGCTGCGCTTTACAGAATAATGCAAGATGAGAATATTGTAAGCATTTGTGAGATCCAGTCGTTTGACTGGAGATGCCTTTATGAACTTCAAAAACTGGATCCCCTGGTAAAGACAGCGTATCTGACCGAGTGGGATAATGAACCGGGGACCCCATACAGTTTCTTTGATCCTGATCCTGCAAAGGCGGGATTATGGACTGGCGGGGTATTGGTTAAGAATCATAAAAATTCAATTCCCCAGATGGTTAAGGATATGGGAGGAACATGCTGGGAGCCCGAAGATGTTGAGCTTACAAAAGAGACACTGAAAGAGGCTCATAGCCTGGGATTGAAAGTGGTGGTCTGGACCTGGCCTGAACACAGCGGGACCGTATTCAATGTCAAGCTGGTGTCGGATCTTATTGACCAGGGAGTGGACGGTATCATCACTGATGATCCGGGAATGCTGATATCCATGCTGGCAGCCAGGGATTACAAGCTGCCCGCCAGGTATTGATCAGGCATAAATGATTTTTCACTGGCCTGTCTGCATGCCAGGGCCTGTCTTTTCCGGCAAATCAATATTACAAGCGTAATGAATTTTCAGCCATTTTCTTTACTACTTCTCCCTCGAAATTGTAAAGTTTCACGAAGGTTTGTGAAGAGGCCGCCTCATTCTGTGGGATTATAACGACAAAATTCATTGTTGTCAGTTTTGGATTACGGTCAATCCATGTTCCCGAATTTGCATAAACTGATTTCTGCCCTTTATAGTTGTTTGATGAAATAATCCTGGCAACATGAGTATGACCGAAAACGACGATTCTCTTATTCGAATTCGGGTTCATAAAATATTGCAAGCTCGACTGCCTGTCAGTTTCAGCCGCATCTGCCACATATCTCATCGCCTGGGCTACAGGAATATTTACAGCCACATGGTTGAGTGTTTGTCTTTGATCCCACGTATCCTGGATCCCCTTATAAAGCTTCACATCAATATGCCCTCCGGGGGATGATTGATATGGCAGAAGATCTTTTACTGAATATGTCCCGGTGAATTCATTCACGTTTGTCACAATGATTTTTTCATCAAACTTGTTTTTTATAGTGAACATGTTCAGGGTTGCTTTCCAGAGTTTCCAGTATCCGAATAACAGAGCCTGGCTGTTATCGCCCGTGAGATTTTTAGTAACGGCCGATACTGAATCGCCGGCTGCTTTACGACCCTGCACAACATGCAGTGTAGCTATTCTGGTAAAAAAATATCCCGGAGGCAATATGGTCCCCGGCGCAATATCCTGGTTTGAAACAGGGTCGGGTGCGCAGAAAAAGTTATAGCGATGCCCGTGCTCAATGGCTATTTCAGGATGAGCGGCAGGCGAATAGGTGCCTAGCCCAAGCTCTTTGTCGCGAACCTGATTAATTCCCGGCAGGATAGTTGCAATATTTTCTGCAGTAATAGTGAGATCATGGTTGCCGGGCACATAGGTAACTAAAATTTTTCCACCCTTGATGATGCGGTTTAAGGCGGCTATCACTTCTTTATTTGCGATCGCTATACGCTTCACAAAATCTGCCTGGTCCTTTCCCATATACGTATTGGTTGTAGCCGGGACAAACCACTCGTCAAGTAAATCCCCGGCAATAACAAGTTCTTTAACATTTGGCGAAATACTTATCCTGTCAAGAAATTTCTCAAGTGGTTTAAGATTTTTGTTGATCTCTGCATAGGCGAGGTCGGCGCCAAGATGAATGTCGCTGATCACGACAATCGTATTACGTTCATTACCGCCGTTGGAGAAGGGGTCTGAAGTCGGCTGCGAATAGGTCATATTGCCAAATATAAAAAAACCTGTAACCAGAATTAACTTGCTTATTTTTCCTGATGTTTTCATTGATACTGCATTTATGATTTTCCATAAAAGTAAACAAATTGTATCTATCGAACGAAAATATTCCAACAGAGAAACACGAAGTGTCGCCGGATTCGACTATCTTTAACAAGCTGTTGCAGTACAAAAAAATAAATGCGTCATTGAACAAACAACCCGATATTGATGAACTTTTAAAACATGGCTTATCCTGCTAACATTCCTTTTCATGAAAAATAAAGCTTTCCTACTTGTATTTTTTTTACTTGCCGGATATCCTGCTGTCCTTAAATGCCAATCCTATGAAGGTTATATTGGGGATAACATACCCGTGTGGTTTACTTTAAGTGCAGGAACAACTGATGCCGTTCTTTACGGAACGTACTTCTATAAAAAAAACGGGGATACGATTTCCATATCTGGATCAATGACAGGGAATACTATCATCCTTAATGAAAAGAACAAGGATGGTCTCATTACCGGGATATTTGCCTGTATGAATTTTATTGACAGTATCACCGGAAACTGGAAAAAACCAAGTGGAGACAAACTGCTTCCTGTGAAATTATACAAGGTGAATCCATCCTTTAAAACCTGCGCCAGGATACCTGCTGCCGACAAGCTGATCCTGACACAAGGGAATACATTAAATAATGAATTAAAGGACTATGCAGGTGATTCAGGCAAACCCCCGAAGCTGCGTTATAATTTCGCTGAAAAATGCATTGTCAGTACTTATTTTGATTGGGAATACCTTGGTCCGTATTTATCAACAGGGACAATTCATCATACATTTAATTTAACCAGCAATAAAGAAATTGCTTTGTTAAAAGAAATTGATCCCGCTAAATTGCCCCAGCTTAAAAACAAAATAAAATCCCGCATCCAGAGCGCATTGGATTCTGCAAAAAATAATTATTCAGTACAGGAGTGGATCGATGCCTTTGGAGATAAAAAAACCTATGAGGATTCGTTCAGGGTTTCAGAAATAAAAGAAAACGCATTTGATAACTACTTTATCAGGAATGACTTTATGTATATCAAGATTGATGATTATTTTGCTTTCCCGCATGTCATACAGGCCATGGATTTAACTATTTCAATAGTAATTCCATTTGCGGAATTAGGATCGTACCTTAATGATAGTTCAATTTTGAAAAACATAAGTAAAGCAGGACAGTAAGCAGGAGAAGCATGCGAGGCCGACAGTGAAGTTTGTTTTTCTCAGGAATTATTTAAAAGTTTAAGAACGTGCATTTCCCGGTTTTTTATCGGCATATTTTTCTGAATGAAGATTGTTACCATCTTCTTCATCTGCGCGTTCCTCGACAAGTTCTGAAATTTCCGCAGTATGAAATGAAAGAACTACCCAATTCTCATTATCAACAACTCCCTGGTGCCATACATTGACCAGGATCGAAAGCCATCGTTTAACGACTTCTTTTTCAGGATTGCTTTCAAGAAAATTGGATTCCCAAACGGAACCAGGTTTGGTTTGAAAATCGCCTGATCCCTGGTATGACCTCATTCTCTGGATACTGTTGGGATGACGTTCTGCCCCGGTAGTCATGTTTTTTCTGAGGTTGAACACCCAGCAGGATTTAATTTCGGCCGGCAATTCCTTGCTGAACATATCCAAAGGAATAGGTTCCCACGACATCATTGCATCAGGGTTGTCTTCAAGGGTCTGTTCAACCCTTTGAATAACTCCAACCATATGTTGCCTGATGTTGTGTTCCTTAACTGCATTGTCAAGCATTTCGAGTATCCTTAATTCTTTAATATCCATCATGGTTCAGCTTGTGAAAAGTTTTAGTGATTGATGCCTCTTTCCCGGATGACCAAGAAACGGGTAAGTTCTGATTTTTCAAAGGTAAAAGGATTTTGCGACAATTTTCGATCCCGGGCCCATCCCGGGCCAATTTGAGCAACAGGGAAAATTAGAATTGAAAAAACAGTTATACATTTACCCGTAAAACTGAAAAACCCCACGTCAATGTTCAAACAAAAATTCCCCGCACTCATCCTGCTGTTCTTCGCACTGGTCTTATTCACTCAATGTAAAAAAAGCAAGTCCGAATCCGTATCCTATCATTACCAGTTTATTTTCCTGACAGAGGAATACAAACCACTTAATTACACTTCAAACGGGAACCTGACTGGGCTGGCTCCGGAGATTCTGAAAAATGTTGGCCAGCAGCTCAGCATCCCGTTTGAAGTAAGTGTACTTCCCTGGGACCAGGCGTATACTCAAGCCTTGCAGACAGACAACGCAGTCCTGTTCTCGACTATTTTAAACACCAACAGAAAAACCCTTTTTAAGTGGGCCGGGCCTGTTGCCAGCCTTGACTGGATGTTTTACTCTTCTTCGCAAAACCCTGTCATACTGAATTCCCTTGACGATGCAAAGAAGATCGGAAAGATTGGAGTCATTAAAGATTATTCAATCACCCAGTACCTGCTTGACCAGGGTTTCACAAACCTGGAATACTGTACTACCAATATTGATGCGTTTGAACGCCTGCTGAAAGGGGAAATAGATCTTTTTCCTTCGGACAGACTTACTACGGATGCAGCTCTTGAATCCCTGAACAAATCATACTATTCGGTCGCGGAACGGCTGACCATACGTACAGACCTTGTCTATTTTGCATTTAATAAAAAGGTGCCTGATGATGTGGTTGCGGATTTTCAGATGGCAATAGACCGTTTAAAGGATAACGGGGTCCTGTTATCATTATACAGAAAATTCATGAATTCGTCTGATTTCCCCGGCAGTTTCCAGATCTATACCGAGAATTATCCGCCATTGACATTCAGGGATTCGTATGGAAATATTACCGGATTCGGGTCGGAAATTGCTAAGGAGATCATGAACAGGAATAATATTTTCTCGGGAATCAGGCTCACGCTATGGAGCATAGGGTATGACCTTGCCCTCAATAATCCAAACATAGGCATTTTCACTATGGATCATACGCCTTCCCGTGATTCTCTTTTCCAGTGGGTAGGGCCCCTGGGGACGAACACAACTTATTTTTATACAAAAATCGGATCGGGAATAAGCATCACTTCCCTTGATGATGCAAAAAATCTTTCATCAGTCGGTACCGTGACATCATGGTTTTCGGACCAGTACCTGAGATCGATTGGATTCACAAACCTTGTGTCGGAAGGGGATCCCGCAGTGATGACTAAAAAACTAATGACAGGTGAGGTGGATGCTTTCGTATGTTCATGCGTTACCTTTCCCGATATTTTAAGGGCAGCCGGGTACCAATACAACCAGGTAATCCCGGCTTTCACGCTGATGTCATCGGATTATTACATTGCCTTTTCAAAAACAACATCTCCGGCCGTGGTCGCACAATGGCAGTCGGCCTTTGTTGCAATGAAAACCGATGGCACATATGATGCCATCTATAAAAAATGGTTCCCGTAAATGTCGGAAATGTAATCAATCTCCGGGGATGAGATTTGTTCATTTATTCCGGCAGGAATAGCATAATACATCACCCCGAGAAATCAGGATTCCCAAGGTTCATCCACATAAAATCATATGGTGAAGAGTTATACCATCCATGCTGGGCAAAAGCAATCAACGAACACAATAGTAAGACAAAGGGAAACAATCTTTTCATAAAAGATAGTTTAATGAAACGCGTTCCAGGCCAAATAAAGTTCTTCCATCCTGCAAAAGTCGTAAAATTATTTTTCGGAAAGTTTTTATTATCTTTGAACATGAATGATATTATAATAGTCTGATAACATGAGAAAAAGTTTATTATTTGCAATTCTGCTGATGAGTTTGTCGGGATTTCCTGTTTTTGCACAGGATAGTCAAACTGCGAAGGACACGACACTTTTAGGTCTGCCGGGGGACAACCTGAATCTTTATGCGGTCCTGGATCTTTTTCAAAAGTCAAAGACCATTGAGGATTTTGAAAAATCGTTAAATCTGGAAAAAACAGGGATCAATAACCTGGACCTGAACCTGGATGGTAAGGTTGATTTTATCAAGGTTGTGACTAAGCAAAAGGGGGATGATTTTACCTTTATCCTACAGGTTGCTGTGAATGAGAAAGAGACTCAGGACGTTGCGGTCATCCTGGTATCAAAGGATAAGGATAAAAAGGTTTCCATCCAGATCGTCGGAGATGAGGCACTTTATGGGAAGGGTTACATAGTTGAACCCAAAACCACTGTAAAACCCGCTGTGACTCCTAATCCCGCGTATACCGGCACTGACCCCGTTAAAACTGCCACACCGCCAACAACTACGGTAGTTGTGGTTGAATCAACCCCTATCGTACAGTACGTTTACTCGCCTGTTTATGTGCCCTATGTGCCGCCTTATTATTACGGATTTTATCCTCCCTATTTTGCTGCGGCTACCGTAATGGCGGTCAGCATTTATCATCATAATACCTATCATTACGGTGGTGCTTATGGTTATCACGGCAATACAACGGTGGTCGTTAATAATAACAATTATAATAGTTACAATAAGACCAGGAACACCTCCAATACGGTGAACCATAATAACGCTAACGGTAATTATAATAACAACAGATCTTCAAACGGGGGTTCGGCTTCAACTCGTCCGTCAAATGGCAGTAAACCCTCGACGCAGCCATCAAATAAACCTTCAACAGGGAAGTCCCCCTCGACGCAGCCATCAAATAAACCTTCGACAGGGAAATCACCCTCGACCCAGCCATCAAACAGACCATCAACAGGTAATTCCCCTTCAGCGCAACCCTCAAACCGCTCTTCATCAGGAAATTCACCTTCGGCGCAACCTTCAAACCGTTCATCCTCCGGTTCTTCCGGCTCATCGCGGCAGTCGGCATCACCAGGCAGCTCTCCTTCTTCAGGATCAGGTTCAATGGGATCATCCCGTTCCCGTGGCGGTGGCGGCGGCAGTGGCGGCGGCGGTGGCGGCCGAAGACGATGACTTATTTATTTTGCCGGCATATCGGTGGCACTCATATCCCTTACACAGACATATTTGCCATCCCTTTTCTCAAACAAACACATGTAATTCCCGGTATTAACATCAGAATTATTAGAATCGACAACCTTATAATAGCCAACTTCAATCACCAGATTCCCGTCATTTGATACAAAAACATCGTTGGTCTTAAACGAAATTTTATTGGATTTTGAAAAGGCATCAAGATCGTCAATTAAATATTTGACAATTGCCTGTTTCCCGACCAATGGAGCTCTGTGCTGAGCAAAGCTGATGGCATCATCAGCATAATAGCCAATGTTTTTTGCAACTCCGGAATTGTAGGTGGCGGCAAATTCGTCTTCCTTGGCCTGGATTTCCGTTTTTATTTTTTCTTTATCCACCACTGTATTTGTGGAATCTTTTTTACCTGGATTACATGCAATTACCAATGAAATTACATATAAAAACAATACAGCGTTTAAGATCCTGTTTTTCATAATTGTTGACTTTTAATTTTCGTACTGAATTGCTGAAAACATTCCATCATGGCTAAAATCCTGTAATATTTACAGATATACGTTGACCATTGCAGCCATCAAAGATAATAAAGGAGTTGAACTCTTCCAACCCTTAAAGATTGGAAAAAATTTCTTTTAGCTGTTGGCAGTTCTGCAGGATAAATCTGCGGAAGGTGGTCAAATGATCCTGTTGAAGGGCTTAAAGCGGATAATATTTTCGTATTAACCCCCGTAATAATTTACTATCGATAGGTTTTACAATAAAATCGTTACATCCTGCTTCAATTGCATTTACCTTTTCAAATAATTGCTTATACGCTGTTTGCGCAATGATTATTATTTCCTTGTTGAATTGTCGGATTTGACGCGTGGCTTCAAGGCCATCCATTTCGGGCAGGTTAATATCCATCAGAACAAGATCGATGCCGGCGGTATTACGGCAGATCTCAACGGCTTCGACTCCGGTTCCTGCTTCAAGAACCGTAAAACCCTCCCTTGCCAGTGAGATTGAAAGTAACATCTTCGATGCTTCGTCATCCTCAACAAGTAATGTTTTCAGAGTTTTTGCCTGTTTATGTTCTTTCAAATGCGAAGGAATATCTTCGCTGGTGGCTATTGGCTGAGTTTCACCTGCCTTCGGTACAGTAAAATAAAATGTAGTTCCCAGTCCTTCCTCAGATTCTGCCCAAAGTCTGCCGCCGTTTTTCTCGACAAACTCCTTGCTGAGAATCAATCCCAATCCAGTGCTGGGTTCACCATCGGTTCCATTGCGGCAGATATTGACATCAAGTCGAAAAAGGTTTTCAATCATTGCTTTGTTCATTCCGATGCCCGTGTCCTTTATGGAAATTTCAACCAATCCATCAGGAATAGGTTTTGCAGAGATGGTGACTTTCCCTTTTTTTGGCGTAAATTTCACGGCATTGAAGGATAAATTGCGAATTATCCCACCCAGCATATATTTGTCAGCAAAAACCATCAAATGGTCTTCTATGGTATTGTGGATCGTAATTTCTTTCCTGATAGCTAATTCCATAGCTGACTGCAGATCCGAAGAAATCGAGGGCAATAATAAAACCGGAGCAGGCTCAAAGGGAATCATACCCCTTTGCATACGTGACCATTCCAGCAGATTTTCAAGTAAACCATACAGGGTGGAGGCAGACTTTCTCATCGTCAGCGCAATCATTTTAATCTCACCTGCTGTCAAATTTGACAAGTCATCGACCAGCACCTGTGTAAATCCCAGCAGGCTGTTGAAGGGGTTGCGCAGATCGTGGGCAATGATTGAAAAGAATTTATCCTTTTCGGAATTGAGTTTTGCCAGTTCATTATTTTTCAGTTTTACTTCTTCCTCTGCTTGTTTGCGATCACTGATATCAAGAATGCTGGATAGAAGAAATAGGTTATTCCTGATGCTAATGATCTCAGCGGAGAACAAGGTTGAAATAACTGCGCCATTTTTTCTTCTGATCTGCAACTCGTTCCCTTTCACTTCGTTTCCTTTGATTAAAGCGGATATTATCCTCTTTCGGTCTTTCTCGTCCACCCATAGGTTCAGGTCGATGGATGAATTGTTGATTATTTCTTCACGAGTGAATCCTGTAATCGTTGAAAATGCATCGTTGATATCAAAGTATGTTCCTTCTTCCAGGCTGGTAATGGCGATTGCATAAAAAGATGTCTGAAAAGCTTTGGAATACTTTTCCTCACTATCCCTCAGAGCACTTTCCAATCGCTTTTGCACAGTAATGTCACGGGCCGTATAGATCGACCCCCAGATGGCATCCTCATTATTCAATAATGGTGTTGCCGTAATGGAAAACCAGCCATCCAAAGATTCAATAAACAGCTCGGATTTGTGTTCCTTCCCATCCTTTAGCATTAGGAAGTGTGGACAAGAATCAGGTGGTTCATCTATTTGGTAAAGGCACCAGTAACATTTTGAGCCGATCAATGAGTCAGGGGAAATGTTCATCCGTGAAGCAAAAGCCTTATTAGCACGTAAAATGGTATAATCACGGTCAAGGATGAAGACCAGGTCAGGTGACATCTCGAAAATGTGTTCAAAATCAATGTCCCGGTAAGGGGAGTGGTTTAATTTGACCATCGGGGTGAAATTTCAAAAAAATGAGATCTTTTGATAATCTATCGATAAGAAAATGTCTTTTATGTGTGTTGTAGTAAAACTGTATGGCTGAAATTGTGACGATTAAAAATAATAATAAAAATTATGTCCCTGACAACAGCCTAGCATTTTATTTATATTTATTTCATTTCACTCTATGCTCAAATATTCCGAAAATCCTTTCAGCTGAAGAGTGATGAAGATGCTCCATGGTGGGATGATGAAAAAATTGAGAATTGCAAAAAATTCAAGCCAAGGCAGAAAAAATTTGCATTTATTAAAAAAAATGTAATTTTGCCCCAGTTCTTTAACAATCACTTATCGAGAAAGGCTGAGGGAATGGCCCTGTGAAGCCTTGACAACCTGGTACGGATTTATTCTATATCAAGGTGCCAACTCCAACCCTTTACGGGACAGATAAGTCAGAAGTTTTATTCAATCCATGCGATTTAAAATATTTGAAAAGCTCTTCTGATCCGTCTGAAGAGCTTTTTTGTTCTTCGGTTCTTTCTGGTAAGTGTTATAATCATTTCTAACACAAAAACAGAAAAACCATGAAAGAGAATACCAAAATCATCCATTCCATCCCGGTAGATGAACTTACCGGCGCAATCAGTGTTCCAATTTACCAGACATCCACTTTCGTGCAGGAAGCCCCTGGGGTAAATAAAGGCTTTGATTATTCGCGAACAAACAATCCCACGCGGCAGGCTCTTGAAAACCTGATTGCGATACTTGAATACGGAAGCAACGGATACGCCTTTGCCAGCGGACTGGCAGCCATCGACGCGGTAGTCAAGCTGCTTTCGTCAGGTGACGAGATCGTTGCAGTTGATGATATTTATGGTGGGGCATTCCGCCTTTTTACCCATATCTACCAGCGTTTTGGCATCAAGATAAAATATGTCGACACTACCAACGCCGCCAATGTTGCTGAAGCTATCACCTCTGCAACCAAACTTATCTGGATAGAATCTCCTACCAATCCGACCCTAAAAATCACCGATATCGAGGCAGTATGTAAAATTGCAAAACAACATAACTGCCTGGTATGTGTCGATAATACCTTTGCTTCTCCTGCTCTTCAGAACCCGGTCAGGCTGGGAGCCGACCTGGTGATCCATTCAGCCACTAAATACCTGGGTGGCCATAGTGATTTGATCGGCGGACTAGTAGTTACCAGGACAGCTGAACTCGGTGAAAAGATCAAGTTCATTCAGAATGCCTCAGGTACTATCCTTGGCCCATTCGACAGCTGGCTGGTGATACGGGGCATTGAAACACTTGCCCTTAGGACCAGGCAGCATTCAGAAAATGCAGCAGCAATAGCTACATTTCTCACAAGCTGCCCAGGGGTAAACAAAGTGTTCTATCCCGGACTGGAAAATCATCACAACCATGATATCGCCAAAAAACAGCAAAAGTATTTCGGCGGCATTGTCACTTTTTCATTGAAGGAAGATAGTGAAGAGGCTGCGACCAAATTCGTGACTTCAACAAAACTCTTTAAACTGGCCGAAAGCCTGGGTGGTGTGAAAAGCCTGCTCTGTCACCCGGCCACCATGACACATAAGTCAACTCCTGCTGAAATCCGCCATGCATCGGGAGTTTCCGACAGCCTTATACGACTTTCGGTGGGCCTCGAGGACAAAGAGGACCTTATCGCTGACCTGGAGCAGGCTTTCAGCCGTAATAAAGAGAAAATATAATCAACAGGTTCAATAGATTCACTGTTATGAGCAGAAAGAAAATTGTAATCGGACTTTTCGGGTTCGGATGTGTTGGGAAAGGATTGTGGGATATCCTTCAGCAGCGTATCGGCCTGGTTGATGTTGAAATCAGAAAGATTTGTGTGACTGACCGGAATAAGGCCAGGGAGTTCCCTCTGGAATTGCTTACGTTTGAGCCTGACGACATTCTCGGGGATCCTGAAATCAACCTGGTGGTGGAACTCATCGATAACGCCGATGTTGCTTTTAGTATCATAAGCAGGGCTTTTGAAAATGGGAAATCGGTAGTGAGCGCCAATAAAAAGATGATCGCGGAAAACTTCACATCACTGCTCGAATTACAGCGCAGGCATGCGGTTTCGTTTCTTTACGAAGCAGCATGCTGCGCCAGCATTCCTATCATCAGGAATCTCGAGGAATATTACGACAACGATATGCTCGAGCTGCTCGAAGGGATAGTAAACGGATCAACGAATTATATCCTTACCAGGATGAACCAGCAAGGCCTTGAATATGAAGATGCCCTGGTTGAAGCCAAAGAGCTTGGATATGCCGAGAGTGACCCTAAACTCGACGTGGAAGGGTTTGATTCAAAATACAAGCTCACTATCCTCATGGCCCATGCCTTCGGAATCACTGCCAAACCTGAGACGGTATACAATCTCGGCATCAACCGCCTTGGAACCGGCGTAAGCCGGTATGCCAGGGAGAAAGGGTATAAGATCAAACTGATCGCAAGGGCGATGAAACTCAGGGGGGATGAGTATATCGCCTATGTGATGCCCCAGTTTATAAAGCCCGACAATAACCTTTTTCATGTTGATGGCGTTTATAACGGCGTGATAACGGAAACATTTTTCTCTGACCGGCAGTTCTTTGTAGGAAGGGGAGCAGGGGCTTTCCCCACCGCCTCGGCAGTTTTATCCGACATTTCAGCCATCTCGTACGACTATAAGTATGAATATAAAAAGCTGGCAGCGCCGGGGCCCCGTCTTACCGATTCGTTTTTTTTAGATGTACTCGTTGTCTGCGGAAGTGAATATTGCCTGAACCCTGGCGATTTCAGTGATGTGGCCGAAGAATATCACGCAAAGGATTATCATTTCATCTCAGGTACGATTGATTTCAGAAAACTCACCGGAAGCTCATGGATTGGCAGACCCGACGTCTCGGTAGTACTCCTGCCGCTGGCAAGGGGTAAGACGTAAACATCGATACTGAAAGCATTATCCTGTTAGCCATCTTTGCATTTTACGTCTTCACAATTATAATTCCCTGAATGAAAGCAGGCAGAGAGGTTTCCCTTTCTGCCTGCTTTTATCATGTTTAATTAGTGATGATTACTCTGCGGATGACCCTGCAGTCGGTGCTTGTAAAGACTACCGTATAGACACCCGGCGGAGTGGATCTGAGCTCGATGAATTCAGTGGCCGTACCGCTGACCCTGATATCGGCCTTCTCGTAAATTATGGCACCGATCCCATTGTAGATGGCGATATTAAATAAAGCCGCAGTCGGCCAGCTGATCGCAGCAGTAAAACTCCCGTTGTTAGGCACGGGGTAGATTTTGAAGCTGCCGTACTTGTTTTCGGCCACACCAACACCCCTGATGTAAAGATGGTTTGAGGTGTCGGAATAACATCCCAGCAAGGTGACTTCGGTCCAGTACCAGCCCGGCTGGTTTGCCGGAACGATATAGGTTTGCCCTGTGGCCCCGCTTACGGCAGTCCCGTCATGATACCACTGGTTGCCGCTTACGGCGCTGGAGGTAAGCACATTCCCGCTGGCGGTGATGACCGGAGTCGGGGGTATGGGGTTGACCGTGAGGGTGAGGCTCGAAGTGGCGCCGTTACCGCAGAGGTCATTACCTGCCACTGAGATGGTCCCGGAGACTGCGTTGGAAGCAAAATTAAGGGTGATGTTGTTGGTTCCTGCACCGCTGGTGATACTGGACCCGGCGGGGAGTATCCATACGTAGGTTAAGGCGTTGGCAATGGGAGCAACAGAGTAAGCAATTCCCTGGGCTCCTGCACAAACGGTGGCAGGTCCGGTAATAGGTCCGGCCGGGTCGGGAATATACAAAACGGTGACGTTAAGCTGGACAGATGTTGCTGCCGTACATCCCGATGGATTCGTATACGTTGCTGCAATCCACTGGGGTCCTGAACTTGTCCACAGGACGTCGGCCTGGGCGGTTCCCTGCCCGGTAACGATGGTCCCTCCCAGAGAGATGGTCCAGATATAATTGCTATTGCCATATTGGGTCAGATAAGAAGTATACCCCGCACCAGGGCAAATATTACTTGTCTGGCCGGTGATGGTCGGAACAGGCAAGGGGTTCACGGTGATGGTGAAGGACTTGGATGGACCGGAACATGAGGCAGACCCGTTGGTAAAGGTTGGTGTAACCACGATGGTAGCAATTACAGGAACGGTCCCGGTATTGATAGCCGTGAAGGATGGGATGTTCCCTGAACCTGAAGCCGCCAGCCCGATAGACGGGGCCGAGTTGATCCAGGAATAGGTGGTAGTCCCTCCACTATTGATCGTGGTGAAGTTCACTGCCGTTGTGCTGGTATTATGACAAAGCACCTGGCTGGAAGGCTGGTTCACCTGACCGGTAGGATTGACAGTGATGCTGAAGGTCTTTGAAGGACCTGCACAACCCATGGCTCCATTGGTAAAGGTCGGAGTGACCACGATGGTCGCAGTAACGGGCGATGTACCATTATTGATGGCATTGAAGGATATGTTGCCGCTGCCTGACGGAGGAAGACCTATGCTGGGACTATTATTGGTCCATGCATAGGTGGTGGTGCCTCCGGTATTGACCGTAGCAAACGTTACCGAAGTGGAGGCGCCGTTGCAGACGAACTGGTCGGATGGCTGGTTCACCTGTCCTGTCGGATTCACGGTGATGGTGAAGGTCTTTGAAGGACCTGCACATCCCACCGCACCGTTGGTAAAGGTAGGTGTGACAATGATAGTAGCCACCACGGGAGCTGTTCCTGTATTGATAGCCGTAAAGGCCGCAACATCGCCTGTTCCTGAAGCAGCCAGGCCTATGCCCGGACTGTCGTTTGTCCATGCATAGGTGGTGGTGCCAGCCGTGTTGGTAGTGCCAAAGCTCACCGTTGCAGTAGATGTTGCATTACACACTACCTGGTTTGCCGGCTGATTCACCTGTCCGGTCGGATTCACGGTGATCGTGAAGGTCTTTGAAGAACCTGCACAACCAACTAATCCATTAGTAAAGGTAGGTGATACCACGATGGTAGCTACAACGGGTGACGTTCCGGTGTTCATTGCAGTAAATGATGCAATGTTCCCGCTGCCTGATGCCAGGAGCCCGATACCCGGGGTGTCGTTGGTCCAGGCGTAGGTGGTGGTACCGCCGGTATTGGTTGAACCAAAAGAAACCGTGGTAGTGGATGAGCCGTTGCAAAGTATCTGGCTTGCTGGCTGGTTCACCTGACCAGTAGGATTGACCGTGATGGTAAAGGTCTTGGTGGGACCTGCACAACCCACTGCTCCGCCCGTAAAGGTCGGAGTAACCACGATGGTAGCTACAACGGGTGATGTTCCGGTGTTCATTGCAGTAAATGATGCAATGTTCCCGCTGCTTGATGCCAGGAGCCCGATACCCGGGGTGTCGTTGGTCCATGTATAGGTGGTGGTTCCAGCGGTATTGGTTGTTCCGAAAGTCACCGTTGCAGTGGAAGTTGCATTACACACGACCTGGTTTGCCGGCTGATTCACCTGTCCGGTCGGATTCACGGTGATCGTGAAGGTCTTTGAAGAACCTGCACAACCAACTAATCCATTAGTAAAGGTAGGTGATACCACGATGGTAGCTACAACGGGTGACGTTCCGGTGTTCATTGCAGTAAATGATGCAATGTTCCCGCTGCCTGATGCCAGGAGCCCGATACCCGGGGTGTCGTTGGTCCAGGCGTAGGTGGTGGTACCGCCCGTGTTTGTAGTTGCAAATGTAACCGTTGTTGTGGATGCACTGTTGCAAACAACCTCGCTTATAGGCTGGTTTACCTGGCCAAGTGGATTTACTTCAATTGTTGCATCTGACGAGTTGGTTTCTGAGCAAACCCCGCTCTGAATAACAGCCCGGTATTTGGTTGTTGCGATGAGGTTGGTTGCAATGAGGGTTGTGGTGGTGTTTGCAACATCAACCGGGGTTGTCCAGTTGTCGGTGGATTTCTGCCATTTCACAATGCTGCCGGTTTGGCCGGAAAGTGTGAGAGTGGTTGAATTCGCCCCCGAGCAAACGGTGGTGCCGCCAGCAATACTTCCGCCTACGGAAGCTGGATCAACGGTAATTATTGCATCCGAAGAGTTGGTTTCTGAACAAACTCCGCTCTGAACAACAGCGCGGTATTTGGTGGTTGCGATGAGGTTGGTTGCAATGAGGGTTGTGGTGGTGTTTGCAACATCAACCGGGGTTGTCCAGTTGTCGGTGGATTTCTGCCATTTCACTACGCTGCCTGTGTTACCCGATAGGGTGAGCGTTGTTGAATTGGTCCCCAAGCAAACGGTAGTGCCGCCTGCAATCGAACCTCCAACCGAAACCGGATCAACGGTAACGGTCGCATCTGAAGAATTGGCCGAAGAACAAATCCCGCTCTGAACCACTGCACGATATTTTGTCGCGGCTGTGAGGTTGGTCGCAATCTGGGTAGTTGTTGTATTTGCCACGTCAACCGGGGTTGTCCAGTTGTCGGTCGAATACTGCCATTTCACTACGCTACCGGTGTGACCAGATAAAGTAAGTGTGGTTGAGTTCGTGCCTGAGCAAACGGTGGTGCCGCCTGCTATCGATCCTCCGACCGAAACAGAATCAACGGCTATCGTTACACCGGAAGCTGTATTGGAACAACCATTTGCATCGGTAACATAAACAGAATAGGTTCCGGCAGTAGTAACATTCAGAGTCGGAGTGGTGGCAGAACCCGGAGACCATACATAAGAACTGAACTGATTGACCGGTGCAGTTGTGGCTACCCAAACCGGTGAATTTACCAGGGTTCCGGTATACCCATGACCACTTGCATCAGCCGTCGTAGTTCCTGTTCCTTCATCAAGCTTCCAGTATCCAACCAGGTTAGCATAATCCGGATGTGCACTCGTTATGGATACATTCTTCCATGTGTTTATTGTTGCCGAACTCAAATTTGTATTAAAAACAGAGACTTCGTCCAGTATGCCGCCATCAAATTCTTCAAACCCGTCATAGGACTGGCCAAATCGTAACTTCCCGGTACCATCTGAGGTTTGGGCCATGGCAACTCCACTGGATACTCCATCCACAAAGAGCTCCCTGTTCCCACCTCCTGTCTGAACTAAGGCGATATGATGCCAGCCTGTTGTAGCAGCAGAAGGACTGGTAATATTAATGTTTACCCCTGCACCATATACCCAGTGATTCATATCATCGAGCCACATCCCATATTGAGTTCCTGCATCCCTGGATTTTGTGACAATCCCTCTCCATGTATTGGTATGGGTCTGGACATACACCCATGCCATTACCGTATAACTTTGAGCACTCGTAAAACGCAGATTTGCATTATCATTTATTTCTACTCTGCTGTTTGAACCAAACTGCAATGCATTGCCGCTTACATTAAGCGTTACAGAATTTCCCTGGCAAAAAGTAGGACTACCTGTTGAGTATATTGTTGGTGCAGGCAATGGATTCACAACAAACGCCCCCGATATAGCACTCGTTGCCGTTCCACAAATGTTTGTAACAACACAATAATAATATAAGGTTCCGGCAGCAGTTGCTAAAGGAGTATAACTATCTGAGTTTATTCCAACTGCTGTGCCCCCTGAAGTAATTTGATCAGGCTTACTATACCATTGATAACTTAAATTACCTCCTGTTGCTGTAACAGAAATAGGGTTAAATGTTCCACCTATACATTGTGTTTGAGCACCGGTTGATTGACTGATTATCGAAGGGCTGGTGCATGGTGTTACATTATATTCCCATGCGCCCATTGCAGGAAATGTAAGGCTTCTTGTACTTCCGCCATAATCAGTGGTTATCCCTGTGCCGGTAGCTGCAATCAAACCCGGGGCAGAAGGAAGATAATCGGCAGCCAAAGGCCCGCCTGCATTTGCAAACACAGGATTTATGTCCTTGCTGTTTAAATCCATGCCAGTTGCACTCTGCCAATCACTTAAAGTCGCAAATTTGTCATCACCCAAAAAATACGCTCCCAGATAACCTCCGGTGGCTGACCACTGAAAATCATTGTAATCGCTGATACCGCTCCCCATTAGGTCAAGATCCTCAAAGAGAATGGCGAAATTTTCCCTGCCGGCATCGGTACGGGCATTGTTCAAAATATTATTTCTGAAATCCCGTGAACTTTGACCTGCAGAAGCAGAATAAAGACATGCACTAAGCGCACCGGTTCCGCCAAGATATACCGTATTGAAATAAAGATTACACTGTCCGGAGGACTGGTTCTCATACATTCCGTAAAAAGTACCGGTTGTTCCAATGATCGTGATGATGTTGTTTGAGCATGTTGTATTTCCGTTATGAGTCTGGATCCCTGATATGGTTCCACCTGAGCATCCATCGGTGTACCGGAGCCCGGAAATAAGGTTTGCTGAGACATTGTTTGTTGAAGCGCCGTTAGAGTATATTCCGCATATATCTATCTGCCCGGGCCCTCCACAATCGTTGTGATTCATCGTCATTTTTGCAATGGTATTCCCTGAGATGGTATTCGTTCCGCTGCCGCTGGCATAGATTCCGCAAACCATCTGAGCAAAGAAATAAGCACGATTGTTCGCATAGATGCTGTAGGATGTCCCTGCATCGGTACTTCCGATAGTGTTATTGTTTATGAGGGTGGCGCCTGATGAAGATGTTTTAATACCATAAAAGCTCGTTGGACTTCCACAACTTGTATTGACCACGGTAATAGACCCGATGGCGTTGTTTTGGATGTTTGTTGATCCGGTACCCGCGATGTTCATTCCATAAAAATTGCTTTCGCTGAAACTGGAACTTTCTGTAAATGTTACGGAACCAATGCCTGTTGCAGCTCCGATTGTATTGCCCGAGACTGTTCCTATATTCACATAACCCTCAACTACATTTATTCCTATCCAGGACCCCCCTTCCGAATAATCAAAATTCTTGATTGTGTTCCCCTGTATGCTGCTGGCTGCTCCTGTGCCTACATTCAGATTGATTGCACTGAATGTGTTGCCAAAAGCATTAGTTTTCGTCCAGGCAGTGCCACCGCATGCAGATGATTTTCCTCCGATATAATTGTTGGCAACCGTAAAACCAGTTCCCGAGGCAGAAGAGATATTTATAGCGTAATAAGCGACTGAAGCTGTTGGCACAAACGAAGCCGTTTCATAAAAACTGTTAGCGGTAACAGTCCATGTGGTATTGTTATTCCCGATGTTGATACCGTAAGAGGTGGTTCCCCGGTTCAGGAAGTCAAAAATATTGTTGTTGCTTATCGTATTCCCGCTGTTTTCTTTTGCGGATGTGCCGATGGAGGCGATCGCATTGACGGGGCGGTTTGCATCGGCAGCGTTGGTGATATCATTATGGTCGATAATATTGTTATCGTTGCCGTTAGTACCGGTCGTATTACTGAACCAGATGACTCCTCCGTTTGTAGCCGTTGAAGAACCTTTAATGGTGCAATATTTCACGGTATTGCTGCAGGCGTCGTTGATGAAGCGAATGGCTGAGATCCCAGCCGTTATCGATGAGGCCGGACTGGAATTCATGATGACCAGGTCTTTTGTACTGCCTGTTGCATTCACACTTCCGTCAATAGTTACATTGGTAGCTCCGTTCAGGTCGATCAAAGGAGTCGCGAGATTCCCGCTGACCGACAATCCGGTGAAGACGGGATAGATGTTCACCGAAGTATAACTTGAGGGTGAGCTGCTGGCATTCAATACAGCACTTGCGGTTTCAGCCGTACTGCCCGTGATCATCACTGTGACAGCTCCCTGGTGGGTTCCTGCGTTGATGGCATTAAAAGCTTCTTTCAGTGTAGAATAATATGCCAGCAAGGTACCCGAAGTTGAATTCACCGTAATCGATGAACTTGCATCATATTCCCAGGCTCCCATTGAAGGATTTGACAAACTCCTGTTATTGCCGCCATAATCGGTAAGTATCCCCGTCCCGGTAACAGCCAGTAATCCCTTAGCTGAAGGCAGATAATCAACAGCCAATGTTCCTCCGGCACTTGCAAATACCGGGTTCAGATTCCTGCTGTTGGCATCCATTCCCTCAACGAGGGGCAGTGAATTCAAATTCATAAAGTTGTAATAGCCCAGTACTCCTCCTGCGCCTGGCGCATAATAATCATTGTAGTCGAGTGTAAGACCTGTACTCGTTGCGTAATTTAACCAGGCGGCATAATGAAGATTTGATCCTCCTGTCGTTGAACGTGCATTGATAAAAATGTTGTTCCTGAAATTTCGGTTGTTTGCGTAGGATGAGGAATAGAGAGCGTAGGATTTATTGAGGCTTCCCGATGCAAGAGTTCCGCCGATATATATAGTATTAAAATACAGACTATTGGTTGATGCAAAACCCATTTCTAAAATCCCGTAAATCGTGGTTTTTGTATTGCCCCCCAAACTGATGATGTTGTTGGCATAGGTAACAGAGCCGGCCATCATTTTGATGCCGTAAATGTATGCTGCCGTGCTGCCAACCCCGGTAACCGACAGGCTGTGTATGAAGTTCCCTGACATCCTACCGGTCGTAGAGGAACCGTTATAATACAATCCGATGACATAACCTGCGAATGAAACATAGGTATTCGACAAATTGTAAATGGTGTTGCCCGAAATGTTCTGGATAGCAGAAGCTGCGTTATACAGCGCAATTCCCGAAACCGATGCATTGTGAGCTGCGTAAAAATTAGCGTTTGCAATGGTCAGGTCGTTTATGGTATTATTTGAAATGGTATTGGTCCCGTCAAATGCAGTAATTCCGTTAACCAGTCCGGCGGCTCCAACATCCGTATTGGTGGTACCATTGGTAAGTTTCGAGATGGTATTCCCGCTGATCGAAACGTTTCCGCTTCCGTAACTGTATATTCCGTATACATTTTGTACAGCAGCCGTAGAAGCGGAAGAAGCGGTAATGCTATTGCTGGTTCCCGCATCTGTACTCCCGATGGTGTTGGCGCTGATGGTGGTTGTTCCTGCCCAGTATTTATAAATTCCGTAAAAGTCAGCAGGATAGTCTGGGTTCAGATTGTTCGTTGTAATGGCTCCTACGATATTGTTCTGTACCGCAATTGTGCCGGATGAGAATATACTGATTCCATAAAACGCGTTAGCGATAGAAGAAGTATTCAAAGTAAGTGTTACAGATCCGTTGCCTGTAGCGGCACCGATAACATTTGCTGTTGTGGTCCCGATGTTTGCTGATGTAGTACCATCCACCATGATACCGTTCCAGCTGCTACTTTGAACTGACCAGCTGAAATTCTTTATGGTATTGCCCTGTATACCGGATGCTGTTCCGGCAGTGGAGTTGACGTAAATCCCACAGAAGGTATTATCATAATTCCCGGTTTTTGTCCAGGTGCCTGTACAGCCTGGTCCATTTCCCCCGATATTGTTTGAGGAGATAGTATGTCCGGATCCACTCGTTATGCTTATCACGGTATAATCTATACCTGATACCGAGGTAGCAAAGGATGCAGTTTCATAAAAACTGTTGCCGCTGATTGTCCAGCTATCGCTGTTGGCCGACAAGTAAACACCTGCTGAAGACGCCGTCTTTTTAAAAACATCGTAGATATTATTGTTGCTGATAATATTACCGCTGTTTTCAAACCCGCTGGTCCCGCTGGAGATAATCGCATAGCCTGGCCTCGAGACATCGGCTGAGTTAGTGATATTGTTGTTGTCGATGGTGTTTCCGTCGTTCCCTGTAGCGATGCCGCTCTGGAAACGGATCACCCCACCGTTGGTTCCTGCCCCTGTAGATCCTTTGATTGTACAATATTTTACAGTATTGCTGCTGGCATCGTTGATGAATCTTATGGTGGAAGTTCCTGCTGTAGAAGATGTGCTGGTATTGGTGATGACCAGGTCCCTGGTGCTCCCTGTGGCATTCACCCTTCCGTCGATAATTACATTATCAGCTCCGTTCAGACTAATCAAGGGAGCTGCAAGGTTCCCGCTGACCGATAATCCCGTGACAGTAGGATAGATATTCACCAAAGTATAATTTGAAGGTGTGCTGCTTGCATTCAATACAGCTGTTGCCGTTTCTGTCGTGCTGCTGTTGATCTTCACCGTGATGACTCCCTGGTGGGTTCCTGCGTTGATGGCATCAAAAGCTTCTTTCAAAGAAGAATAATAGGCCGGTGATGTACCCGAAGTCGAGTTCACCGTAATCGCCGAACTGGCACTATACTCCCAGGCCCCCATTGAAGGAGTTGTCACACTCCTCGTATTTCCGCCATAATCGGTCAGGATACCTGTCCCGCTTGCTGCAATCAGGCCCATGGCAGAGGGAAGATAATTGGCGGCTACTGTTCCCCCGCCACTTGCAAATCCCGGGTTCAGATTCTTGCTGCTTGCATCCTGTCCGCTGATTAAGGGAAGAGAAGTCACATCTGCAGTATTATAATAGCCTAATACTCCTCCAGTGCCCGGTGCATAATAATCATTATTATCAAGGGTCAGGTTCGTGCTCAAGGCATAGTTGAACCATGCTGCATAATGCAGGCTTGCACCCGATGTCGTTGAACGGGCATTGCTGAAAATATTGTTCCTGAAATTCCTTGTGTTGGTTGTGACTGCGGAATACAGGGCGTAGGATTTATTCGTGCTTCCCGCGGCAAGGGTTCCACCCAGATAAACCGTATTGTAATACAGGCTATTGTTGTTTGATGATGTCCCTGTCTCGTAAATCCCGTAGATCGTGGTCTGGGTGTTTCCGCCCAGGCTGATGATGTTATTGGCATATTTGGTAGTGCCGGCATTTATTTTTATCCCGTAGATGTTAGCGGAAGTGCTGCTGCCACCTGTTACGGATAACCCATAAATAAAGTTCCCCGAAACTGCACCGGCAGTTGATGATCCTTTATAGTACAATCCGATAACATTGCCCGCGAAAGAAGCATAAGTATTTGAAAGATTATAAATGGTGTTGCCTGTAATGGCCTGGACTGCAGCACCCGTGTTGTTCAGCACAATCCCGGTGACCGATGCCATACTGATCGCTGATGTATTTGCACTTGCAATGGTCAGGTCCTTCACGGTATTGCCAGAGATGGTATTGGTTCCGAAGTCTGCGGTAATTCCGCTGATCTGGCCGGTGGTTGCAAAATCCGTATTGGTTGTACCGTTGGTAAGTTTCGAGATGGTATTTCCGCTGATCGAAACAATTCCGCTTCCTGCGGTGTATATTCCGTATACATTCTGTGCATTTGCAGAGGAAACAGACGCCGCGTTTATGCTGTTGCTTGTGCCTGCATCGTTACTCCCAATGGTGTTGGCGCTGATGGTTATGGTTCCGCCTCCGCTTTTATAAATTCCGAAAAAGCCGGTAGGATAGCCGGTGTTGGAATTGTTTGTGGTGATGGCTCCAACAATGTTGTTCTGTATCACAATTGTGCCTGAAGAGAATATGTTGATTCCATAACATGCGTTTGCAGCAGAAGTAGTATTCTGAGTAAGTTTTACAGATCCGTTACCGGAAGTGGCACCGATCACATTGCCTGTTGTCGTCCCGATGTTCGCTGCAGTGGTGCCGGAAACCATGATTCCGTTCCAGCTGCCACTCTGAACCGACCAGCTGAAATTCTTTATTGTATTGCCCTGTATCTCGCATGCGGTTCCGGCAATGGAGTTGAAGTAGATCCCGTAAAATGAATTATCATAATCCCCGGTTTTTGTCCATGTGCCTGTACAGCCTGGTCCATTCCCCCCGATATAGTTTGAAGAGACTGTATGTCCTGATCCCGCGACAATATTAACCACTGTATAGTTTATGCCTGTAGCCGTGGTGGCAAATGATGTGGTTTCGTAGAAATTGTTGCTGCTGATTGTCCAGCTTTCGCTGCTGGATGAAAGGTAAACACCAGATGAAGACGTCGTCTTTTTGAAAACATCGTAGATATTATTGTTGCTGATAATATTACCGCTGTTTTCAAACCCGCTGGTCCCGCTGGAGACAATCGCATAGCCCGGCCTCGAGGCATCGGCTGCATTGGTGATATTGTTGTTGTCGATGGTATTTCCGTCGTTCCCTGTGGCAATGCCGCTCTGAAAGCGGATTATTCCACCGTTTGTTCCTGCCCCGGAAGAGCCTTTGATTGTGCAATATTTTACAGTATTGCTGCTGGCATCGTTGATGAAGCGTATGGTTGATGTTCCAGAGGTAGAAGAAGTGCTGGTATTGACAATAATGAGGTCTTTGGCCGATCCCATGGCATTCACCCTGCCGTCGATTGTCACATTATCGGCCCCAGTCAGGTCGATCAAAGGAGTCGCAAGATTCCCGCTTGCCGACAAACCGGTGACAGTGGGATAGATGTTCACCGAAGTATAACTTGACGGTGTGCTGCTTGCATTCAATACTGCTGCTGTCGATTCAGTTGTACTAACATTGATCGCAATGGTAATTGCCCCCTGGTGGGTTCCCGCGTTGATGGCGTCAAAGGCAGTTTTGAGATTGGAATAATAAGCCGGTGAGGTTCCTGCCGTTGCTGTAAGAGTTATCGCGGGCGTTATACTGTATTCCCATGCTCCCATGGCAGGGCTTGTCAGACTCCTTGTGTTGGCGCCATAATCGGTCAGTATCCCGGTCCCTGTAACAGCCATCAATGCAGTTGAAGAAGGAAGGTAATCGACAGCCCATGTTCCACCCGCATTCGCAAATGACGGATTTATTGCTAAACTGCTTGCATCCTGTCCGCTGATCAGAGGAAGTGAAGTTACATTCAGCGAGTTGTAATAACCAAGTACTCCTCCTGTGCCCGATGCATAATAATCATTGTAATCAAGGGTCAGGTTTGTGCTCACGGCATAGTTGAACCATGCAGCATAATGCAAGTTCGAACCGGAAGTGGTTGAACGGGCGTTGCAGAAAATATTATTCCTGAAATTCCGGGTAGAGGTTGTGACTGCGGAATACAGGGCGTAGGATTTATTGGTGCTACCCGATACAAGGGTTCCGCCAAGATAAACCGTATTATAATAAAGGTTGTTATTGATCGAGGCTAAGCCTGATTCATAGATGCCATAAACATTCGTTTTGGTGTTCCCGCCAAGTGTGATAATGTTATTTGAATAAGTAGTAGCTCCTCCACCCATTTTTATGCCGTAAATATTTGCAGTAGTGCTACTCGCCCCTGCTACCGAAAGGTTGTAGATGAAATTGCCCGCTACTGAATTGGTCCCGCTGGCACTGCCGCTGTAGTAAATTCCAGTCACAGTGGAAACCGAGCTTGCATGGGTATTTGAAAGATTATAAATTGTATTGCCCGAAATGGTCTGACCTGCCACAGTGCCGGTCTGGGATATCCCTATGACCGATGCCCCGCTGGTACTGTAACTGGTGGTGTTGCTGTTGGTCAGGTCGCGCACGATGTTGTTTGAGACGGTATTGCTGCCGTTGGTCAACAGGATTCCAACGATAGTCCCTCCCACATTATTATCAGTTCCGGCGTTCGTTATCCTGGAGATGGTATTGCCTGAAATTGAAACATTGCCGGTACTCACCGATTGTATTCCGTAAACCAACTGGTAACTGCTGCTGCAAATGGAAGAGGCATTTATGCTGTTGCTGGTACCAGCATTGGTGCTGCCGATCGTGTTTGAACTGATGGTCCTGGTTCCGGTGTTTGAGCTGTAAATTCCGCAGAAGTTGGCAGCATAGGAGGTATTCAGATTGTTGGTGGTGATGGCTCCCACAATGTTATTTTGTATCACCACCGATCCGGATGAGATCGCAGTGATCCCGTAACATGTCTGACCTGTATAAGTAGTGTTTAAGATGAAAGAGATAGCGTCATTGCCTGTAGAAGCGCCTATCACGTTCGGGGTAGTGGTCCCGATGTTCGCCCCTATGGCACCGGCAACGCCTATCGCTCCAAAGCTTCCGTAACCACAGGTCCAGCTGATATTCTTTATGGTATTGCCCTGTATCTCACAGGCGGTTCCTGTAGAAGGTGAATCGATGCGGATACCGAGGAAATCCTGCTGGGCAGTCCCGGTTTTTGTCCATGTGCCCGAACAGGCCGGAGCGCTTCCCCCTATATGATTAGAGGAGACGGTATGTGCCCCCCCCGATCCTAAGTAGACGATGGCATAAGTTGTGGTCGCTCCAGTTGCTGCAAAGGATGCAGTTTCATAAAAACTGTTACCCGTTATGGTCCAGGCATCATTATAATCCCTGAGACAGATGCCTGTAGAAAATGTTTCAGAGCGGTGCAGAAAATCGTAGATGTTGTTATTGCTTATTGTAATGCCGCTGTTCTCCTTTGCAGATGTTCCGTATGAAAAGATTGCATTCAGCGGACGATTGGCATCGGCAGCATTGGTGATGTTGTTGTTGTCGATCAAATTGTTGTCGTTACCTGTGCTTGTTCCGTTACTGAAAAAGACGATTCCGCTGCCCGATCCAGGTACATTTACCACCGTTTGCGAACCTTTAAGCGTACAGTATTTTACCGTGTTGCTGCATGCATCGTTAATGAAACGTATGGTAGATGTGCCGGCTGTAGACGATGTGCTGGTATTGGTTATAACCAGGTCCTTTGCGCTGCCGGTGGCATTGACCCTTCCGTCAATGGTTACATAATCGGCTCCGTTCAGGTCGATCAAAGGAGTTGCAAGGTTACCACTAATCGAAAGACCGATGAGGGTGGGATAGATATTCACTGAAGTATAGTTCGAGGGCGAACTGCTGGCATTGAGAACTGCAGAGGCAGCCTCGGTAGTGCTGGAATTGATGTTTACGGTAATGGCTCCCTGGTGAGTTCCCAAATTGATGGCATCGAAGGCGGCTTTCAGGGTAGCATACCCGCCTGTAAGCGTACCGGATGTTGCAGTGACACTAACGGCCGGACCTAGATTATATTCCCAGGCACCCATGGCAGGGTATGTCACACTTCTAGTGGTCCCGCCATAATCGGTGGTGATCCCGGTGCCTGTTGCTGCAATCAAAGTGTTATTGGATGGCAGGTAATTAACTGCTGCGGTACCTCCGGCGCTTGCCAAACCCGGATTCGCCGATTTACTGCTTGCATCCTTTCCGCTGATTAAGGGAAGTGAAAACACATCCGCAGAGTTGAAATATCCAAGAGCTCCACTGCCCATGCCCGATATATAATAATCATTGTTGTCGAGAGTCAGATTTGTGCTCACAGCATAATTGAAGCAGGCGGCGTAATTTGAGTAGGTGGCCGACGGACTCTTAGCGCCGATGAAACGCTGATTATCAAAAATGTTATTCCTGAAATTTCTTGTATTTGTTGAGGAGGCACTGTATAAAGCATACGATTTTGGTGTCACAGACCCCACATCCCCACTGATGTAAACCGTATTGAAATACAGGCTATTGTCATTTCCTGCATCCCCTCTTTCATAGATACCGTAGACGTTTGTGAGCAAATTGCTTCCGACGCTGATGATGTTGTTTGACCAGGTGGTTTTTCCATTCTGTATTTTAATCCCGTACATGTTCGCACTGGTTGAAGGAGAGCTCATGCTAAGACTGTTTATGAAGTTCCCTGAAACCGTGCTGGCTGTTGTGGATCCGTTATAATACAAACCAATGACATTGCCTGCGAATGAAGCATAGGTATTCGATAAATTGTAAATAGTATTGCCTGTAATGCTCTGGGCTGCTGCCGCGGTGTTGTTCAGGGCGATCCCCGTTACTGAGGCTGTATAGTCAGTTGCAGTATTGGAATTCGCAATGCTCAGGTCCCTGATGGTGTTGTTTGAAATGGCATTGGAGCCGCTGGTTGAGGTAATTCCATTGATCAGTCCGGGCTGATTATTGGCATTCGTTGTGGCGTTGGTAAGTTTCGAGATGGTATTACCGCTTATTGAAATCGTGCCGCTGCCCGAATTGTGAATTCCGCAAACACTTTGCGTCCCGGCAAAAGAAATGGAAGAAGAATAAATGCTGTTTGATGTTCCTGCATCTGTACTTCCAATAGTATTATTGCTTATGGTTGTGGCGCCAGTCGAGGATGTTTTAATACCGTAGAAACCATTCGAATAGGCAGTATTGGTAGTGAGTAAGGTGATAGCCCCGATAATGTTATTCTGAGTATTTGTGGAGCCTGTCCCCGAAATGAAGATACCATAGAAAAAGACATTGCTTCCATCATTTGTAAAACTCACTGAACCATTACCTGTTGCAGATCCGATCGTATTGGCTGTGACTGTCCCGATATTTACAGAGCCTTCCGCAACATAAATTGCATACCAGGATTTTCCTGTATAATTTGCATAGGAAAAGTTCCTGATGGTGTTGCCCTGCACGCTGCTTGCTACTGCTGTACCTATATTCAGGTTGATTGCATAAAAAGTATTGCCTAAACTGCTGGTTTTTGTCCATGCAGCACCTCCGCATGATGATAAATTTCCGCCGATGTAGTTGTTGTTTACAGTGAATCCGCTTCCTAAAGTGGAGATGTTTATAACTGAGTAATCTGCTTCAGCAGTTGGTGCAAAAGAAGCCGTTTCATAAAAACTGTTTCCTGTAATGGACCAGGTCGTATTGTTGTTCCCGATATTTATGCCGTACGAGCTCGTGCTTTTGCTGAAGAAATTATAGATATTATTGTTGCTGATCGTATTGCCGCTGTTTTCCTTTGCAGATGTTCCAAGCGAAAAAACTGCATTCAAGGGTCGGAAGCCATCGGATGAATTGGTAATATTGTTGTTATCGATCAGATTACCATCGTTGCCTGTTGTGGTTCCGGTGCTGAAAAACACGATTCCGCTACCAGTTGATGTGCTGTTTGCTACTATCTCCGAACCTTTAAGCGTGCAGTATTTAACGGTATTAGTGCAGGCATCATTGATAAAACGTATCGTTGAGGTTCCGGAGGCAGAAGAATTGCTGGTATTGGAAATTATAAGGTCTTTGGCCGATCCCGTGGCATTCATCCTTCCGTCGATGGTCACATTGTTTGCACCGTTCAGGTCGATGAGTGGTGCTGCCAGGTTTATTCCTGTGATGGAAAGCCCTGTCACAGTGGGATAAATGGAGAGCGTTGTCCATAGTCCCGGGTTTAATACCGCGCTGGCCGTTTCGGTAGTGTTATCAACAATGGTAACAGTAATATTGAAACCTGTCTGCACTTGGGCGTTAATAGCGTCAAAGGCCAGCTTCAGACTCGCATAACCGCCGTTACTGCTCGCATGGGCGTTGGAAACGATAACCGGATAAGCATAATCCAGCTTAAAATCCCCGCGGCCAATGCCACCTGTGTATTGTGCCTGTACACCTGCTGATGATAAAAGCAGGAACATGAAGAAAATGGTATATTTTTTCATAATGGTAAGGTATTCACGATTAATATTTTTGTGTTGTTTCTTCATGTTACTTGTTATGTACGAGTATCCCGTTGGCAAAGTAGCAATGGGTCTCGTCTACCGAAAAATTGTAGGTGGGTACAGCGAGATTGGGTAAAAATTCGATGTTCCTAATGGTCAGGGGTAACAGTTTCCCGTTTTCCAGCACCTGGCATTGATCGCCAACGGCCAAGGGCACAGAACTGAATCCCTGTTTTCCCTCCAAAGGTGCAGGATCCACGCTGCTCCATCCTTTTCCTTTCACCCAGTAAGGATGAATTTTTGTATTGGTATTGACGATGCCATTGCTGAAGGTTATCCTAAGAAGTTCGTCGGAAGGTGGATGAGCAAAGGTGCGCAGAACGGTTCTGGAAACTGTTTCCATGGTCTCCGGATTGATGGATTTTACCTTATCTCCAACTAAAACATCCTCAATATTTTTGATGCTTCCATCGGCCATGGTGATTTTGGTTCCAGCCACAAAGCAGGCGTAAAACGTCACCTGGTTTCCATAAGCAGTACCTGCGCTGTTCGTGGCGTATGCACGTGCGTAATAATTGTTGTAATCAATACCAGTAAGTGTACTTGTGAAGGTTCCTGTGCCTGTTCCATCGTGCGTATGACTGTCTGCGGTCGTTGGCAGTGCAGTTGTACTCCAGCACACCCCCCGCTCTGTAACCGCTGATCCGCCATCGGACGTCACATTTCCGCCTCCTGAGGCTGTTGGTGGATTAACATTTGTAACTGCAGCCGTTGTAACCGTTGGCAGAGGTGGGAATGACCGCACAGCACGAACATAGGCTGCTGTGCCCTTAAGGATGCCGTTCTTGCTGCCATCGTTGAAGTCCTGGACCCACGCGCCTATGCTATAGTTCTCGCTTGAACTCCAATAGTCGAAACTGGCAAAACCGCCAACCGCAATCCTGTTTAGGTAAAGTTGTTGTAATTCATCCTTACTTGGCAAATACCAGTCGCTGTAAACACCTGTGCCGGTTTCTGTGTTGGTATAATCATCACAAACTTTTGCTGCCCCTCCGGTAAAACCGGTTTGAGCCATCATGAAGTTTGTATTTGCCTGGCCAGTTCCGATGGCTGTTAAAGTATTGCCATTTAATGTGGATTGTGTTAAGTCGCCCGTTATCCAGGCAATTCCAGTACTCTGGTCGGCAAGGGCTGCAATTAAACCTTTCTGCACTGTGGCGCTATAACCGGGGTCTCCGGGTTGTAATATGTAAGCAACTTTGCCTCCCTGGTAATTGTCGCCAATGGCTAATGTCATTGGCGGCAGGGTACGCACCGCGCGAAAACCGTTGCCATATCCCCGACTTGTGGAAGTGTTTGAGGCGTTAGTCCGGTCCGAAACCCGCAACATTGAATTACCATTGTCAAATGCACCATCACGTTGGCCTGATCCTGAAGCAGTTGAACCAGCAGGCCAGTTAGTAACATCGTGTTCCCCGGTACTTGTTAGGGTACCATTACCATGTAACCCTGTGAAGGCCCGTCCGATTGCATTGCCAATTGTTACCGCACGCTCAAAAAGGTTACCGCTCAGCTCTAAAATTCCCCAGTACGAGGAGCCGGCTTGAGCGCGGGTAGTTGTGCCCGTAGCAAAAACGCCTGTTCTCATAGGACCATTGGTCCCCGCATTCATATAGCATGCGTTTGCTCCTGCATTGGTAGCAGTTTCGTTAATTAAGCCAGGGTTGGTTATCCCCGAGGCTGGTGTTATTGATGTGCTTCCCCAGGCATATTCATTTGCTACAACCGCCGCAGTACCACGACATGCTTTTTCAAACTCCAGCTCCGAAATAGGCCTCAGGCCCGCCCAGTCGGCATAAGCGGTACCGTCATTCCAGCTCAGGTAGTTGCAGGCAACGAAAGGGTTGGTGGTGGTATAGCTTCCCACGGCAGAGCCGGTAATGGCATTTCGGTAACTGGTAGTGGTATTTTTTCGTGCCGTCGCCTGGGTTTGCGTCAGTGTGTTTAAAAAATCGACATACTGCTGCTGGCTTATTTCGTATTTCATGCAATAAAAAGCATTGAAGCCTTTTGGAAAAGTAGCAGGGATGGGACCTGTTTGGTCTCCAATGCTAGCTGAAGTAGAAGTATACCAAAGATTTCCCGCAGTATTTGCCACGGTCAGTGCATTTTCACTTGCGATGGATAAGGGTAGTGTGGCGCCAGATGCCCACGGACCATTGGTGAAACTACCGGTTTCCGTTCCTCCGCTGCCTACGGTGAATGCACCCTGTGGCACATACACCATTTCGATGGCGAACACCCTGATGTCAACCAAGGCATTGTCGGCAACGCCATTGGCGCCATAGTTCCAGCGGAGTTGTACACTGGTTTTGGAAAATGTGCCGGAACCGCTGGCGTTGCGATAGATGAATGCTCCAAGGCCAGGGTTGGTAGTTGCGTTAAAAGTTGCACTTGGTGTGAGCAGGCCAACATCAATGATGCTGCCTGAAGGAGCGGTGTTCCCGGCATCATTCAGCCAGGCATGCTGCCATGCTCCCCCCGCTACCCGGTACTTTACGAATACCCAGGCGGCATCCCAGTTGTACGGGGCAGATGAGCTCCTCCAGGAATTTTCCCACGAAACGTCGAACTGCACCATGGTGTATTGGCTTCCAGTGTTTTTGCCGGTCAACACCAGGTTGCTGATGGAAATGTTGTTGGCGTTGAGGATGCCTGTAATTGCCATCAGGAGGAAAAAGGCAAGTGTTTTTTTCATGATACAAGTGTTTTGCTAATTCATTGTTTTTATCAGGAGCCGGTTATACCGATGATATGACGAACCGCTATAAATAATGCATAAGACAAACAAATTCTATTCCATTGTGTACTGCTGATGGTTATTAAAATAATCATCTTGATTTAAATATCTTAAAAACAAATAGATATGAAGTAATGTTTTTACTGCTCTCATCATTTTCTTCCGGGGTCACTGCATTTTTTTCTCTCTATACATTCGCGAAAACGCGTATCTACGCGATATTTTATTCAATTACAGCAAAATAGGATCCCGTTGGTGCGGTCAGACAGGCGTCATCCGGCTGAGGCTTATTATATGGAAGAAAATCAACTGATCTGGGGAACATGGGCGACTGTGGTTATGGAGATCCATAGAGAAATATTGAAGTGTGTCGGGAGGGAGCCAACCGTTTTAGTAATATGAGCATAAACCGTTTGTGCGAAAAACCCTGCCGAATGAACGCGAGAAAGACTGATTATAACGGTCTTCTTCATTAAAAAGACCATTGCCGGCCGGAAGTGAGTAAAGCGTCCCATAGTCGTATTTTTTAATTGATAATTCATTTCTATGATTTTAACTGATTGGTTCAGAGTTTATTGAAATTCTTTCCGGTTGAGTTGATAAGGTTTCTATTGATAAGTTTGAATACCAGTGTTTCAACGACATCCTTTTCTGCAGGCCAGCCCATCAACTCTATTCCGCCTGCAATCACGGCAAGACGCATAATGCTTATCGAGAAATGATGGGTGATGACAATCACAGGCAGACGGGGATGAGTGTTGTGTAAAGTCAGTGTTGTTTGAAAGAAGCCGGGATCTTCCAGGCTGGCCGACATAATGACCACATCGGGAAGACCGGTAAGCTCAAGACACCTCAGAAGATCCTTTCCTGTAGTAACATATGAAAACAGCCAGCCGGGACATGCAGTCTCAAGTTCGCTGAACTGAATTTGACCTGTTTCACTTTTGGCGGAACTTCCGATCAATAAATGAAGTTTGTGCATATATTCCTTTACAAAAATTGTCCTGGAATAAAGCTATGGCTTAACATGTTATTAAGTCAAGGTATGAAGGAAGAAAAACTTTGGTATTTCCTTTAAGGAAGCAGCTATGTTTCAGAAAAAGAGACGAATAGACATATGGTTCTGCCCGGGATGTCTATTCCTGCCTTCATTTGATCAGGCAATAAAATACAGATATGCAGGTATTTATAAAATAAATAAAAGAAACAAAAGGAAGGTCAATGGAAGGCAATAAGGAAGCTTGTGAGGTTCTGTTTAGTCTCAAGTTCCAGTTTTTTCCTTAAACGGAAACGGGAGGCCTCAACAGTTGATGGAGAAATATTACCGAGCCGTGCAATTTCTTTAGTAGATAAATTTAAGCGGACCATGGCGGCAATATTCAATTCAGATCCTGTAAGTGAAGGATATCTGAGCAAAAGGTTATTAAAAAATTCATGGTGAAGCTGCTCAAAGGTCCGGTTGAAATCTGTAAGGGGGTCTTTATTAACATCTCTGACTATTTCATGCAGAGCCTGAAGAAAATCCTCCTGATCCTTTTTTTTAGAAATTTTGAGTTTAAACGGCAACAGTTTTTCATTTACCGATTGGTTTACCTGGATAAGTTCAGCCTGTACCAGGGATTTGGAAATGAGATCCTGTTCACGGATCTGCAATTCCATACCAAGCTGTATCATTTCCGCCTCTTTGAGTTTTTGCTCAGTGTTTGCATTTTCGAGTTCTCTGTTCTTAAGCATTGTTTCCTTTTCGGCCAATAACCTTTTTTGTTCAGCCAGCCTTTGGCGGAGAATAAAGAACGCAAGGATGATGCAAAGAATAAATATAACAATGACCCCGGTCAGGTGTGTAAACCATATCATCCACCAATGATGACGCTTCTCATTTTCAAAATTCTTTTCTGCCTTATGAAAATCGCCCAATGCCCTGCTGAGGTAATAAACAGCAGAGTCGTGTACGACTTTTTTCTCCCAGGCCATACCGATAATAAAAAAAAGGTGTCCCTCGTCGCCGGCCGACAGCTTGCCTTCAGTAAGCGAAGACCCTGGTTTGCATAATACAATGAACTATCAGGATTACAATCCAGGTATTCAGCACTCAGACTTGTAATGCACTGCAATTTCTTTTCAGCTGTTATCTGATCTCCTGCAATATTTCTTTTCATAACAGGGAAAGAGTCATTCCCTGTGGATTCCAGAGAAAACAATATCAGCAACATAATTAAACAACAGGAATGAAATCGGAACATATGCAAAAGCAGAATTCAGATAGTAAATATAAATGATTTCCCTGACCCTGCTGAACCCGATAATAACAAAAATAACACCCTGGGCTTTATTGATTATATGCCCCCATCGATAGATGGCTGGAGCATACGATATTTTCCCGGTACACATTAAGTTAAGTGGGTCAACCGAAACCGTCGTAAAGTGGTCAGAGGGGCTAGGGTAAAGACAAAATGTCTTTGTGTGTTTTTACTTGTTAATGGTGAAAGTATCGAACACGCTGTAGGCCCCTGTGTTGCCACGGTAACTGTTGACCGTTACAGTGCTGCCTGAGATGTCGATAACGCTGAAGTAATAGGTCAGGCTGTCGTTGTGCACATTCCAGGAGGCTCTGATGGCCGGATCGATGGTGGTAGACTCAACGTGAGTGCCGCAGGTGCCATTCAGAAGCTGAACAACATTGTTTTGCCACGAGGGAGTCGGTGGTACGGTCTGTGGATTCGGGAGGACGCTGCTGTCGATGGTCTTTCGGGAATAAAGATGCGAATGTCCGCAGGCGTAAAAGTCGAACTTGTTGGCGTCAAGGAAAGCCCAGAGCTCTGTATAGGTCGTGTTTGCTGCGGATGGCTCTTCCGGGTCTTTATTGACATAATAATAGGGTGAATGGATGAAAAGAAATTTGTGTGTTGCCTTGGTTTGTGCCACCTGTGCTTTTAGCCATGACATCTGGGTAGAATCGATGTTGCCCCCCTCGGTCGTATCTTTAAAGCTGTGGGTGAGGTAATAGGCATCCAAAACAGCGAAAAAGGAGTTGCCACCCGGGGAAGTGAAGGAATAAGTAAGGTGCTCGTAGCCGGGAGGTCCGTTGGAGGGGTTCTCCGAAAACACCTGCTGGTACGCCTGCTGGTTTCCGAGAAAGAAACCGGAATCAGAGCTCGATAAATACAGCTCATGATTGCCAAGGGCAGTGTACAAGGGTATTCCATTGCCTGTCAGGGGTGCGAACAGGTCTTTCCATGCCTGGAAGGTATAAGAGGAATGGATATACCCGCTGTAGGACATATCTCCGCCGAACATCACAAAGGACGGCTTGGGTGACAAAGCACCGACCTGGCTGATGATGGCGTTCAGCACCGGGGTGTTCACCTGATCCATAGTTGATGTTCCGCGGCAATCGGCCATGAAGACGAAACGAAGTGTTTCAACCGTTACTGGCTGTTGCTCCTTCTTGTTTGTGCAGCCGCCTCCCAGCATCACGACAATACCAAGAAGTATCGTTATCGCTTTGATATTGAGATGGCTTTCCATCATCCTTAATGCGATCTTAAATGAATTTGTCATAGCTTTTCCCCTTTCTTTTGTAGAAATATTTACTTTAATTATAGTTTACAATTTTCGCATGTCCTTTTTCCCCGCTTGTAAAGATTATTGTTATCGTATAGATTCCAGATGGCTGACCCTTTATGCTGATCGTTTGACTGCCTGTTGCCAGGGAGGAAATTTTTCCTGAAAATACCGGCTGGCCCTGTGGATTGCTAATGAGGATCTCAACAGCTTTTTTCCCGGTCTTTCCCCAGTTTACTGTAAACCTGCCATCCGACGATGGATTCGGATACACAAGGACATTGCGGTCAACAGTGTTTTCATCCACCGATAATAAATTCTTAATGGTCACACTGCCTGACCCTATGTTGAACTCCGCGTCAATAACAGTCACCTGGTACGTTCCCTGGCATAAGCTGTCGATCAGCTTGCTGCTGTAATACACTTCTTTGTCACTGCCTGCAGCTTTCAGGAAATAATGGAATGGCGGGTTTGCCTGGGCAATATTAAGGACTTCTGTTTCGATTTGCCCCTGGCAATTTCCCGATGTATCATCACTAATCACCTTTAGCCTGCTATCCAGTCCGTTTGACAGGCCGCTTACAAGGATATTGTAAAGGACATTGGTTTTGCTCTCCCCGTCATCGTAATTCACTATATTCCGGGTGGCATCAACTGAGTAAAATAAATAGTCAGCCAGCTTTTTATGGTAAAATGCATATCCGTTCCCGGGCTTCGAAAGACTGTAAGCTGCTAAATTCACTGTTGCCCATTGCAGCTCAAGATCCGTTGCAGTATCGGAGATGAACATCGGGGCATTTATATAATAAGAATTATACAGAGAATCGCACCAGGGTTCATATAACAGATTAAAATTAACCGGCGTGGTCGGGACCATCTGGACCCCATATACCATCTTGGGATCACCGAGGATTTGGCCGAATGCTACAAGCGAATTAATACCTGTAGCATAGAGATTTCCGACCACCTTATAATGATCGGTATACAAGGCGGGATAATGGGAATTTGGTCCGATTTGCCAGTACTTTTTTGCCGACCGGATCTCTGTCGACACATAAAGGCGTCCTGTATTTTCCAGGTTTTTATATCCCAGCGCCTGGCCAAGCAGCATCATTCCGTACCCGGCATTCACCGACTCACTGGTACTTTCCTCGTTGTTACCAACCCCGGCAGCATCAGAAAGGCCCTGGGCCCAGCAATGACCGTCGTACCAGTCTTTATTCCGTTCCTTGACAAAATATTTGTCTGCAGATGATGGGTTTGCAATATCCCTGGCAAAAAGAAGGATTTTCTGCCTGTAGTTCCGGGCCCAGACTGAATCTCCTTTGGCAAGGGCGGCTGCCGCGTAAAGAAAGTACCCATAATGAAAGTGGTGGTCGGTATATACTGAGTTGCCGAAATCAATACCGACATTAGTCAGATCCATTAAATTTACCAATCCCCCGTAAACGGTATCATACCTGAATGCGTTTGGCAGCCAACCGGGCATAATTACCAGAGGGGTGCCGTCAAGCCAACGGTTCATTTGTGTTTTCAGTGTATCCCGAATGCTTCCACACACAGAGTCTGCTTGCGGGAACCAGGTTTTTAACTCGTCTCCTATCACAGCGAGACGGCCCCTCTTGGCCAGCTGCTTTCCACCAAAATACGTTGAAGTATGAACCTGGTTGAGGTACCCTGGTTTAAAGGCTGTAGCTCCCACAATCGTGTCCCTGTCCCCTTTGAGTGCAACCAGAAGTTCCTGGCGATATTTATCAATCGTATTATTGGTAAGATTGTGTTCCTGCGATATCCAGCCTGTGGTTATCAGGGGTTCCTGCATATTCCAGGTTTTTCCGTTGACAGCTTTAAGCTGACCGTAGATGCAATGGTATTGTTTCAGCACAGTATCAAAGGCTGTCGATGCGCTCAGGACATCAATATGATGAGGAAGAGCCAGCATTAAAAGTGAGTCGTTTGTCGGGTCGCTGCTGGTCCACAGGAATTTCATATCAGCGATGTTGGCGCCATTGTCGATGGATGCAGAAACAGTGCCCCCGGTTGGATAAAACCTGCAATAATTGTCCAGTACCAGGAGCTTTTGGGCCATGTTTACTGTGTCATCGTACTGCGGATTTGAACCTGATTTTGCCCTGGATGCAAGATATGCAGCACGCAGGTAACCGTTAAAGGGCTGTTGAAAAATCATTGCCCCCTGAAAGGGAGATCCCTGGCCCTTATGATCGAAATAAATGTTTACAGTAACCGAATCTGAAGCATATAAAACATAATAGATGTTATTGCCAACGCCACCGTCAGCCGCCATTTTTAGTATGAACCTTTTATTTCTGACTGTAACCGGGCCGGGGTTGGGAAGGTTTATGAAATTGATCCCATCAACGGAATAGGCCTGTATTGTGCGTCCCTGTGATGCAAAGTAAGGCGTCAGCCCAGAATATTTCATGGTGACATACGGCATGCCTTTGACAATGGGAGCTTCCATTGAGCCGGGCCGATTGTCTGCACGGCGGTATTTCAGAGTGACCGACAACTCATCGTAGGTTTTGATATAAGGCCTGAATGTGATCTTATCCGGAATAAGCGTAGAATCAACCGCTCCAAAATACCAGTCGAAGCCCGGGGCAAAAACGACTGAATTTTCTCCGGGAAACCCATGTGAAGTGATCGTGACCGCATAAGGCTGATAACCCAGCCCTAATCTGTTACATGCTTTTGAATATGATACATATCCCGGTACGGGCATGGTTCCCAAACCAACGGCATAGGGATAGGTAAACACCGGTCCGCAGCCAACCATGCTGTCGGGATAAACATTACCAATCTTCTTTCCATAGAAAAGGCATTTGAACCAGGAAGTAGTGGGATAAGGGTATTTGAGCGAGTCAAGGAGGTAGGTTCGCGGATAACTGGTGGCTACCTTGGTATATACCGAAGGAGGAGCCGTGGTGTCAAAGGCTGCTCCATATTGCCATGTCTGGGAATAGATTCCCGAAAAGGAGAATAGAAACAACAAAAAGAAGGGAAGCCTGAGAGTAAAGTTTTTCATATGTCGATAAATTTAATTAACTAAACAGACGAATTAAATCAGGATTAACCCCAGGGCAGAGCCCTGGACCAGGGTTCCGCCCCATAGGGGCGGGGAATTTACAGGGAGTGATTAAATCACTGAAAAGTTTTCAAGTGAAAAAGATAAATATTTAATGTTTGGATCTCAAAGATAATTTTAACTAGTATTGTTAATTCAATCACAAAACAAATGTATGAAAAAGAACATTCATTTAATGTCATTACTCTTTTGCATTGCTATGCTCTACAGCTGCAAAAAGAAAGAAGATCTCCCGGTTTCAGTTCCGGTTATTTCATTACCTGCAGACCAATATGCTCATTCAGGAGCACTTAAGGAATGGTGGTGGCACGTTGGTACACTGACAAGTGCCGATAACCGCAAATTTGGCTTTGAAATAAATGCAACAGGAATGTCAGCTTATGCTTTCACACAGATCGAAATTACTGATGTGAACAATCAATGCAATTATCAAAAAGTGAATGCAGTAATTCCTTGTCCTGGCAATTGGGCCCAATACGATCAGTCCAAACCCTGGCAGGTTCAATTATCGGGTTCAGCTTCAAGTCCGACTGATGGCGCCATATTGATGCAGGCCATTGACGGCAACCCCCTCAACATGAAAGTTAATGCAAGTTTTGTGGATGCAGCAAGCAATACCCCTTGTCAGTTACTGCTTAACTTTTATCAACAGGGTCCACCCCTGCTTGCTTTTGGCACCGGTTGCCAATTATTGGTAGATTCGAGTGGCACGACTCCGTTAACAAAGAACAATTACTATTATTCGCTGACCCATTTGCAGGCGAGCGGTACCATCACGATAGGAAACGAAGTAATTGAAGTGACAGGGATTACCTGGATGGATCACGAATATGGTGCATTCCCGAGTGGAACAGCCGGAAAACCTGTAATCTGGTTGTTTCAGGATATCCAATTGAGTAATGGTTTGACTTTATCTAATTTTACCAACTTTGGAGTACTGCCAATAGAAAATGTCCCAATGAAATCGCATGCAAGCATATTGTTACAGAATGGTGAAAGTATTTATGTTGAAACAACGACTACTCCAATGGGACCGGTTTTTATCAGTAGTAAGGGGGTTGTATATTTTCTAAAATTCCTCGTTGAGATTAACAATCCGAAATTAACTGCCACCTTTGAAATAAATAGTTTATATCCCGATCAGCTGTTCAAAGACGGAGCAGGTGCCGACGTTTATGAAGGAGTTGGCTCGTGTCTTGCCAATTTTGGCACAAAAGAAAATATTGTTTCTGGAACGGCGTGGATCGAACAAAATCTGGGAGATTAGTTCTTCCCTTCAAAGAACGATCTCGCAGACCACCCTTCACCGGAAACCGGCGAAGGGTGATCAGATGATCCGTTTGGTCTGCTATAAGCGGTTATAATTTACAATTTTCGCATGTCCTTTTTCCCCGGTAGCAAAGATTAATGTTATCGTATAAATTCCGGCTGGCTGGCCCTCCAGGCTGATCGTTTGACTACCTGTTGCCACAGAGGCAATTTTCTCTGAAAATACTGGCTGGCCGCGGGGATTATTAATCAGGATCTCAACTGCTTTTTTCCCGGTATTCCCCCAGTTTACGGTAAATCTTCCATCTGACGAAGGATTCGGATAGATAAGGATATTGTGGTCAATAGTGTTATCGTTCACCGATAATAAATTCTTAACGGTCACACTTCCAAACCCGATGTTGAACTCCGCGTCAATGACAGTCAGCAAGTAGGTCCCCGGGCATAAGTGGCCGATGGACTTGCTTTTGTAATACTTTTCTTTGTCACTGCCGGCAAGTTGCAAAAAATAATGGAATGGCGGGTCTGCCTGCTCATGGTTAAGGACCTCAATTTCGATTTTTCCCTGGCAATTTCCCATGGTATCCTCACCGACCACCTTCATCTTTACATCAAGCAGTAACTTATAATGAAGTCCGTTTGATCCGGCGCTTACAATGGAATTATAAAGGACATTGGTTTTGCTCTCCCCGTCATCGTAATTCACTATATTCCGGGTAGCGTTATCAGAGTAATATAAATAGTTCTCCAGCATATTATGGTAGAATGCATATCCATTTCCCGGCTTCGAAAGACTGTAGGCTGCTAAATTTACAGTTGCCCATTGGAGTTCCAGGTTCGTTGCAGAATCAGAGTTGAACATTGGGGCATTTATATAATAACCATAATAAAGAGAATCGCTCCATGGTTCATACAGCAGGTTATAATTAACCGGAGTTGTCGGGATCATCTGGATTCCATATACCATCATGGGGTCACCCGGGTCACCGAATGCTACCAGCGAATTAATACTTGTAGCATAGAGATTTCCTACCACCTTATAAAAATCGGTGTACAAGGCCGGGTAATGGGAATTTGGTCCGATCTGCCAGTACTTTTTTGCGGACCGGATCTCTGTGGATGCATAAAGACGTCCGGTATTTTCCAGATTTTTATCCCCCAGCGCCTGGCCAAGGAGCATCATTCCATACCATGCATTTACCGACTCACTGGTACTTTCCTGGTTGTTCCCAACACCCGATGCATCCGAAAGGCCCTGGGCCCAGCAATGACCGTCGTACCAGTCTTTGTTCCGTTGTTTGACAAAATACTTGTCGGCGGTGGATGGATTTGCAATATCTCTTGCCAAAAGCAGGATTTTTTGCCTGTAGGTTTGGGCCCAGCCGGAATCTCCCTTGGCAAGGGCTGCAGCCGCGTAAAGAAAGTACCCGTAATGGAAGTGGTGGTCAGTATATACCGAGTTGCCGAAATCAGCGCCTACACTAGTCTGATCGATTAAGTTGACCAATCCCCCGTAAACGGTATCGTACCTGAATGCGTTTTGCTGCCAACCGGGCATAATAACCAGTGGGGTGCCGTTAAGCCAGGGGTTTATTTCTGTTTTCAGTGTATCACGAATGGTTTTAGACACCGAGTCAGCCTCCGGGAACCAGGTTTGTAACTCATCCCCGATCACAGCAAGCCGGCCTTTCTTAGCCAGCTGCTTCCCTCCAAAATACGTTGAGGTATTGATCTGGTTGAGGTATCCAGGCTGGAAAGCGGTGGCACCGGCAATGGTGTCCCTATCTCCTTTGAGAGTGGCCAGAAGCTCATGGCGATATTTATCGATGGTGTTATTTGCAAGGTTATGTTCCGGTGAAATCCACCCGGCGTTGATCAAAGGTTCCTGCATATTCCAGGTTATTCCATGGATAGCGGTAAGCTGGCCCTTGATGCACTGGTATTGCGTCAGGACTGTATCTTTGGATGTCGATGCACCCAGGATATCAACGTGATGCGGAAGAGCCAACATTAAAAGGGAGTCGTTTGAAGGGTCGTTGCTGGTCCACTGGAATTGCATATCAGCGATGTCAGCACTACTGTCGATAGATGCAGAAAAAGTACCGCCGGTAGGGTAGAACTTGCAATAATTGTTCAGCACCAGCAGCTTTTGGGCCAGGTTTTGTGTGTCATCGTACTGAGGATTTGAACCTGCTTTTGCTTTAGATGCAAGATATGCTGCACGCAGATAACCTGTAAAGGTATTTTGAAAGATCAGGGCCCCCTGAAAGGCAGATCCCTGGCCCATGTAATCGAAATAGATGTTAACTGTAACAGTATCAGAAGCATACAATACATAATAGATGTAATTATCACCGCCGCCATCAGCCGCCATTTTAAGGATGAACATATTACTCGTGGCTGTAACGGGGCCGGGGTTGGGAAGGTTTGTGTAGTTTATCCCGTCGGTGGAAAAGGCATTCACTGTACGCCCCTGTGAAGCAAAGTAAGGGGTCAATCCTGAATATTTCATTGTGACATACGGCATGCCTTTGACAATGGGAGCTTCCATATAGCCTGGCTGTCCGTCTACACGACGGTATTTCAGTGTGACCGACAGGTCATCATACTTTTTGATGAATGGCTTGAATGCGATCGTATCCGGGGTAAGGGAAGAATCGACCGCGCCAAAATACCAGTCAAAGCCTGAGGAAAAAGTGACTGAATTGGTTCCCGGAAACCCGTTTGAGAAAACCGAAACCGCATAAGGCTGGTAACCGAGCCCTAATCTGTCACAGGCTTTTGAGTATGATACATACCCCGGTACCGGCATGGAGCCCAAACCAACGGCGTAGGGATAGGTAAACACCGGCGCACAGCCGGCCATGCTATCAGGATAAACATTATTAATATTCCTTGAAAGGAACAGGCATTTGAACCAGGAAGTAGTGGGATAAGGAAATTTGAGAGAGTCAAGGAGGTAGGTTCGCGGATAGCTGCATGCTACTTTGGAAAATACCGAAGGAGGCGCAGTGGTGTCAAAGGGTGCTCCATACTGCCATGTCTGGGAATGGATTCCCGAAATGGAGCATACAAACAGCAGAAATAAGGAAAACCTGAGAGTAAAATTTTTCATAAGCCGACAATTTATATGACTAAAAAGGAAGATAAAATCATCAAAAATTATGCAATTTGAGTGAAACAATTATTAAAGAATTGAAATGGCAATATACGTAATTATTGACCTCTTCACGGAAAATTCGAAGAGTCGGAATTAGAGATATGTCGGGGGCCATTGTTCAAGTGGTTCAACTTTTTCGTTGGCCAAATACTGGAAAAATACTCGAAGCGAAAGATGCTGTATTGATTGAATTTTAGTTGTCCCTGATCATCACCCTGCCGGTATAGAAGGCGTCGTCTTGTGTCAGCCTGATCAAGTAGATCCCGGCAGGAAGGTTTCCGCGATCAAAATCAACCGTTTGCCCTGAGACACTCTTAACTTGTCTTACCTGCTGCCCCTGAGAGTTAAATACTGTAAGGCATGCGTCATTGAGGATAGTCCCGCTTTGAAGTGTTGTTGCTGAGCAAAATGGATTTGGATGAAATGAAAGGGCTTCTTTATTGATGGGTTCATTCACTCCAACATTACTGGTAATCCGGTTCGTATGTGTCCATGTGCCGGGATTTGTGCCGTCCAGCATAGTACTGTACTTCACTATATTAAATCCATCCTGTGAATCGGGATCCATATAGTAGATGTTGTCTCCGCTTATGCCATGCCCTACAACAAAGTGCGCTCCTGTTGTATTGTTCCACTTCAAACGGATAACGAACAGCCTGTTTTTCTGAATATCTGATGTGATCTGTTCAATGGTTGAAGGCGAATTAGTTCCATCGTTCTGAAGGTTTCCGAAGTGAATAAGAATGTCCTGGATGCTGCCGGCATGACCGTAATTCCAATTATCCTGATTACAACCCTGGTTTGGATCAACACAGCAGTTGGTATTGCCAAAATCTGGTAATGCGGTAGTTCTCGTCCATTCGGCTATCTCGCATTGTGATTTAACAAACTTGTAATAATCGAGAATCGCTTTGGAACTTGCCGCCCAGCACCAATTGGTCTGTTCCTGTTTCGTTAAACTGATTGTTAAAACCTGCTGGGCCGGGGCTGCAAGATAAATACATGCTAGCAGGGCTAATAACAGAATTATTTTTTTCATAGGGGTATGAATTTGGCCTTTGTTATTTTGTATCCTTTTCAAGGTTGACCAGGTTCATGGTCTCCTGATAAAAAACGGCTATGCTTGTCTTTACTGGCATTCCCTCATTCAGTTCATAAACCGGCTGGAGAGAAGCGGTGTTGATTTCAATAAAGCCATTACCTGTACTCTGACCGCATAAAGCAGTAAAATTTGCAGTGATGAAATACTGTTCTAAATAAGTGTTCCGGATCATTACCCTCTCGTTGGTTTTATCGGGCAATATTGTCTCAAACTTCTGAATGTTACGGGCAAGGACACTCCCCCCAATACCAACAACCTCCGCTTTCCCTTGACTGATCCTGACAGTAAGCAAGGCCTGATACGCACCATCAACTGAAACCGGCACTCTCCATTCATTGCCGGAAAAGAATTCCAAGTGATTGTTCCTGCCTGAAACATAATAGGTTTGATAGGGTTCCCCGATTTTTATTTTTGAGAAATCGCTTCTGCTCCCAAAACCATAATCATTTTCACTTCCAACCGGAATCAGGTCCAGGAAATACATGGCTTTCGCTGTGGCCGCTTCTTTAACCAGCAAAACCGGATTATCATTTTGGGCGGATAGTTTTAGCGAAATGAATACGACTAAAAACAGGCAAAAAATTTTGGTTTTCATGATGTTTTGTATCTTGATATTGTTTTCAGGATAAACAAAGATCCAATTTACAGGCTGAAAAATAAATCAACCGTCTTTTAAAATACAACCAAACATACAAAAAGGATTGGTCAGAATGGGGAAAAACCTTCAAATTTATTTTTCCTGCCTTTTCAACTGCAATAATCGGGGCAAGGTGGTCAGATACATAGGCGTGTCCATACTACATGCCATTGATATTGCTTGCATTACACTGAAATGAATCCTATATTTGTATTTTACCATATGTAAAAATGCCGAAAACCCTGTTACTTATCTATGCTTTTAATCTTTTGTCTGGCATCGGGCTGTCGGCAAACAATAATGAGAAGGATAGCCTGATGCATGTTTATCGTACATCCGGGAATGAAAATGACAGAATCGATGTTTACCTTTCACTGACAAAATTGCTACTTCCCTCAAATTTGGATTCTCCATCATGCTTACACCTTTCGCTTTTCATGCAAAGTCAATTTCTTAGTTTTTAAACTATTTTCAAATCCTTAAAACATGAACCTTAAACAGGATATCATAAAAATTTTCGTGATCATTTCAATGATCGCCGTCACAGCAAGCTGTGCCAAAGAAAAATCAACCGTTGACAACAAGCAACCAGTTGAGCCTGTTCAGGATATCTTCTTTGCTAAGGAGCATATGGGAGTCAATTACGGGCCCTTTCATTACAATGGCCAGAATCCCGGGACGCAGGTGCCCCTCACGCAGATCCAGACCGACCTGACACTGATTGCCAATACATTCAACTTCATCCGTACATATACCGTGGCAAACGGGATGGACCAGGTAGTGCCTGAGGCGGCCGCACGCAGTATTCAAGTGGCATTAGGAGTTCACTGTTATCCGAATGATACCGTCAGCACAAAGGCCGACATTGACCTGGCGGTTAGCCGAACAGCTGCCTTTCCTTCGGCTGTCACTGCCATTGTCGTAGGTAATGAGACCAATCTTGATGGTCCGAATTATGTTAATGATTCGACAGTTGCAGGATATATGGATTATGTAAAGCAAAAGCTCACTGCTGCCGGCCTCACAGGAATAACAGTCAGTTCCTGCATTACAGGGACGGGAGGACTCCCTGGCGTAACGGGGAATAGTCATCCCTGCCCACAGATTATGCAGAGGTGTGTAAGCCTCAATAGCCAGGGGGATCAAGTAATTTTCATGACAATATACCCGTACTATGGCCAGAAATACGGCGGACAGAACACTCCTTCTGATATCTCGGGTAATATGCAATGGTCGCATGATAACGGGATGGCACAGGCGGAGGTCCTGGGGCTTGGTGTTGTCATTGGAGAGATAGGCTGGCCAAGTAGTGGCAACGATTCCACAATGGAGAATGCAGGTAATGAAGGTCTCAATTTTGCTGCGACCCTCCTGTGGATTAATGGGTCAAACATTTACAGTAAATCATACAATACACTCTGGTTCTCGATGTTTGATGAACCCTGGAAGACTGGAGAACCATTCAATGTCGGACCCTACTGGGGATTGTACGCAGCTAATGGAGCGACTCAGCCAAAATTTACGATCCCTCCTCTGCAGTGATCAAATCATATGTGTTGACCACTCCCGGATATTGCTTGTATAGTAATGATGCTGCTTTTCATAATGGCACTTATGGTGCTTTTTATAACGGGTTTGCAATAAACACAGGAAAACCTGTTCCTGTGCTTTGCCTGCGGAATAATTAAGACTATTTTCCTATTTGAAAATTTTGTGGTGTGGGGAAATGCCGGCGACCGTCCTGTCGGCAGCATAAAAACCACTTTATTTTATTTACTAAAAACTTCTTTCGGATGTGTACATCCATAAGAAGTTTTTTAGCTTAATGCGAAGCCGGGGCGGATTTTAAAAACAATTAAAAACAAATTAGAAAACACCTACCATATCTTTCTTTTTGAAAAGTATCTGAATTTGTTTGAACGATCGCCATTCAAGGTATATTTGATTTCAGATTAGTTTGCCATGCAAAAAGTCATCATTTAATAATGCTGCACCATGAAAACACGACACTTTAACAAATTGATTGTTTTGTTGACGATAGGAATTGTCGTTTCCCTTACCTTCTGTAAAAAAGACAACACAGACAATTCGACGGATCAGCCGATATTTAATGGAACGACCTACTGGGAGTGTAACCTGATGGAGGTTAATCCGGATACCACACGGTATTTTTATCTTTTTTCCCTGACCAGGAATGGCAACCAGCTTACAGGAGAAGTTTTTGTACGGGATTCTTCCGAGCTGAAACAAGGGGTGATCAGCGGTGTAATAGCGCAGGACAGCATTTTTTATAAAGCTGATTTTGATCTCAATAAACTGGATTTCTCGTTCAAAGGAGTCGTGGAGAATGAATCAGGTCATTCCAGCCTTGCCGGATCGGTCAGTTCCGGCCTGCAAGGAAACGGTAGCGGCAATGAATTGCTGGTAGTGGTAAGTCCTTCTCTGGATTTTCGTTGCCCGGATGTATTTCCCGATAATCCGTCGGTATTCAGAAAAGTCTGTTCCTCGGAACATCCCAAAGATTCGGCGGTCATTTTTATCCACGGCATGACCGGGGATCTCACGCATTGGGATAGTGTGATCGGACGCTTATCTGCTGATTTCAAAAAGCGCCATGATGTGTATGTGTATCAGTATAACTGGAAAGATTCGATCATGACGAACGGGAGGATATTGCTGGACTCTGTACAGGCAGCCGGCCTTACGAATCCGATCATTGTTGCCCATTCCATGGGAGGGCTGGTGGCAAGGGCTTACATTACAAAAGGAGGCCCGCTTGCAACCCTGGTTGCCCTCGGAACTCCCCACATGGGAAGTCCGCTGGCTACCCTGGTAAAACTGCTCTGCTTTATTAATTTCCCGGGGCCAAAAGACATGGCACCAGAATCAGTTTGTATTAAATCCTTACTTGCCAGTACAATTGATGTTCAAAACAGGAATAAGTATGTTGTTTTTGCAGGCCAGATGAAAGGCAGTTTCAAGATCGTGAATCGCCGCCTGAAATGGGTCTGGGCTGAAGATTATTACGATATCATGGACAAGGTCGGCTTTGATGCATTTGTCCTGTTTAAAAGTCCTCCCAATGACGGCCTGGTTACGCTCTCTTCGGGGCTTTTTGAAGGGTACCCCGTTAAGGAAAGGAAACCCGTCCTCGAATGGGTTGACCACAAGAACCTGCGGAACCCAGTGGTTTCCACCGAAGTGATGGACTATATCAATGCACTCTAAAGACCATTATTCTTTTTAGCTTAAAACCCGAATGGTTTATTATAGTTTACAAACATCTTGAAGGTAACCCAACCTAAACCTTTGTTTAATGAAAAAAGCACCCGTTCTACTATGTAGGAGGTAACGGCGCCTGGTGGAGTTCTTCCGATTTCAATATAAGCATTGCCTGGTACCGGTCCCCGGGCTATCGTTATAGCGGTATTTTCAGATAATACAATACCAAAAATGACGGGTTTTCTGTGCGTTGTATTCGGGATAATTAAAACTATCTGACTCTTTCCATATACCCATTCATTTTAAAATAGAACTGTAATCATATATTACTTTCACCGACTCACAGCCTTGGTTCGTCGGGTTATAACCACTGCCAGCCGAAAATCGTTGTTCCACCGCCTCAATCCGCCATATCTTTGCTTCATCAACCTCAAACAACAAACAAGATGAAAGCAACAACAATCATAATCGCAGCAGCCCTTACCCTCTCGGTGAATGTTCTTTTCGCAAGCAACGATAACACATCAGCACCCGTTGCAAATGCAAACGCCACCTTAACACTGACCACGCTTGCTCCGACCGTTCCAACTGAAGCTACCTTTGAGGATGCCAGTGATATGACTGATTTTGCTTATCTGGCACCCACAACGCCCACGGAAGCCCAGTTTGAGGATATTTCTTATGAAATGCTGTCAGCCCTGAACCTTGCTCCCGTTACTCCGCTTACCGCTGATATTGATGAAGAAATTGATTATGCTAACTTAACACCTGCTGTTCCTGCCGAAGCCGACTTTGAATAACCTCTACATATCTTCCCCTTACTATATGAAGCCGCCCAATTGGGTGGCTTTTTTGCTGTTATTTTTTGGACTTTGAACTATATTTGCTATTCAAGGCAAACAAAGCAAACATGAAATTTCATATGAACATTTCAAAAACTCAAAAGAGGTGGGGCCTCATTTTGTTATTGCTTGCTGTTATTACCATACTGGTTGTATATCCGTTGCCGCCACAAACTCCCATCCAATATTACGACAGGCAAAGCGGTATGTTAAAAACTGAAAAAGTGGCCGGTGAAAAGTGGTTGGTGTGGCTGTATAATAACCCGGTTGGCGAAGCAACATTGTGGGCGCTGGCCAAAAGAAAGGTGGTTTCGTCTGTTTATGGCAAAAGAATGGATCGTCCATCATCAACCAAAAAAATACGACCCTTTGTTGAAGAATTTGATATTGACATGAGTACCGCCCAAAAACAGGAGTTCAGCTCTTTCAACGATTTCTTTACCCGGAAACTAAAGAATAATGCCCGACCGCTGGATACCAACTCAAATGTTACAGTGTCGCCTGCTGATGGAAAAATTCTGGCATTTGCCAATATCGGCAAAAGCGATTTTATCATCAAAGGATACCGCTTCAATATTTTTTCGTTTTTGAATAATAATGATCTTGCTTTAAAGTACCTTGATGGCACCCTGGTGATCATCCGGCTTGCCCCTTTCGATTATCACCGTTTCCATTTTCCCATTAGTGGAAGTGTATCACCCATCACCAGGATTGACGGTGATTATTATTCAGTCAACCCCCTTGCTTTGCGCAAAATGACTGAAATATTCTGCCTGAACAAAAGGGAATTCACCATCCTGTCAAACCCCTTGTTTGGAGATGTTGTGATGACTGAAGTAGGAGCAACCATGGTAGGAAGTATCGTACAGACGTATTCGGGAAATTTTGTAAAAAAAGGGGAAGAGAAAGGCTATTTCAAATTTGGGGGTTCTACGGTAGTGCTGCTGTTTGAAAAAAACAAAATTCGCATCGATGACGATTTATTGATTAATACTTTAAAGGGTTATGAAACTGTGATCAAGGAAGGTGAAAGAATTGGTGTAGCTATAATTCATCCAACAAAAAAGGCCATCCCCTGGTTTGGGGATGGCCCAACTAAAAACTAATACTCATAAAAAACGAGTTACGCTGATGGTGGTATTTTACTTACCGACGATGATCCTCCTTACGATATGTTGTTCACTATTCCTGATCACCACCATGTAAATTCCGGGAGCAACCGGCCTCAGGTTGATGACCTGTTCGAAACGGCCATGCACCTGAACATCTCTGATTTCACGGATCTGCACGCCAAGGTTGTTTAAAACAGTGATAGTAAAGTTTTCCTTTGAGGCTGATGTCATAGCAACTGTAAACTTTCCGTCGTTTGGAACCGGGAAGATGTTGAAGTTTCCCGCCTGCAGTTCATCAACTCCAACTATCACGATATAGACCCTGAGCGAAGGATCGGATTCGCAGCCGCCTGCATTTACAACCGTCCAGTGCCAACCGGTTTGTGTTGCCTGGTAAGTCTGGGAGGTTGCCCCTGGGATAATGTTCCCTGTGCCACCCTGTGTAACCGAGAAATACCACTGGTTGCCACTGGAAGCGCTGCTGGTAAGCATATCGCCTGTAGCTGTAACCACCGGGGTTGCGGGTTTGGGGTGCACCGTCACGGCAAAGGCAGGAGAGACAGCACCGTTGCCGCAGCTGTTCATCCCATATACGGAGATACTTCCAGATTGGGCATTTGTACCAAAGTTAAGGGTGATAGTGTTTGTATTCTGGCCCGAAACAATGGTTGTTCCAGATGGTACTGTCCATGTATAAGCCGTGGCGTTTGCTATTGCAGGGACCGAATAAACCTGGTTTCCTGAACCCTGGCAGACAGATGCAGAGCCTGAAACTGTTCCTGCATCAGCGGGAAGCGGATTTACAGTAACCGCGAAGGCTGGAGATACAGCTCCATTTCCACAGACATCATTCCCGTATACTGTCACATTCCCCGATGAAGCATTGGAAGCAAAGTTGACTGTGATATTGTTTGTACCTGCACCCGAAGCAATTGTTGCCCCTGCCGGAAGTGTCCATACATAGGCTGTGGCATTGCCGATGGGTGCCACAGAATAAGCAACACCCTGAGTTCCGCCGCATAGCGTTGCTGTTCCTGAAATGACACCTGCCGGATCGGGAAGATAAAGAACCGTTACATTAAGCTGGGCTGGTGATGCAGGGGCACAACCTGCAGAATTAGTATAGGTCACGGTCAACCATTGGGATCCCGATGAACCCCACAAGACGTCAATCGAAGCGGTTCCCTGTCCCGCAGCTATCGTTCCTCCTGATGAAATAGTCCAGATATAATTATTAAAACCATATTGGGTTAAATAGGTATTATATCCGGCGCCCGGACAAATATTATTGGTTTGTCCTGAAATTGTCGGTGCTGGGATTGGAGAGACATTTACATTATATACCGAAGGAGCGGATGCTGCACAACCGCTGGCATTTGTATAATTGATGCTGACAGATTGTGCTCCTGCTGTATTCCAGGTAACTGTAACAGTACTGCTTGTCGACGTACCGCCTGCTGTTATATAACCGCCTGCTGAAACATTCCAGACATAGTTTGTCATTCCTGCCTGAGTTGTATAGACATTCCCGGTTGAACCGACGCAAACCGATGCTGCACCGGTGATGGTGGGTACAGGAAGAGGATTTACAGTAATGGTCACGCTGTTTGTGGGCAAAGGCCCTCCGCTGGTGCCAGTGGAATTCTGCATCTGGCGGAAGTAAGTCGTTGCGATGAGGGCTCCCGGACTGTAAGTCGCACCAAGCTGTCCCGCGATATTGGTAAACACGATATTGTCGGTCGAACTTTGCCATTGGTAGGTAGGTGAAGTTCCGTTGGGAGGTGTGCTTGTAAGGGTGGGTGCAGCAGAACCGCTGCAGATCACAGTGCTTTGAGCGACGGTTCCCGGAACAAGGTCGGGATAATTCACGGTCACGGTGGAGAGGGCGCTGTATGCTGCACTGCAGTTCCCGCTCATCACTTCAACGCGGTAGTCGTAAACACCCACGGCCCCGGGAGTTTCAGAATAGGTTGGCAGGGTATTCGCAATATCGGTATAAGACCCGCCGTTAAACCTCCTCTGCCATTTCTGGATGACCCCGGTATACCCGCCCAGTGTGAGAGTTCCGGTTGAAGAGCCAATCAGGATGGTCACCGCGGCAGGAGTAATACTGCCTCCTACCGAAGCCGGATTGACGGTGACATTATAGACTGCAGGAGAGGGGCCGGGAATGCCGCTGGAGTTCTGGTAATTTACGCTGACCGATTGTAATCCGGCAGTGTTCCAGGTTACTGTTACTGTATTGCTGGCGGATGTGCCACCTGCGGTTATCGTACCGCCAACCACGGTCCAGGCGTAGTTCGACTTCCCGGACTGGGTGGTGTAAACATTTCCGGGTACCCCTGCACAAACAGGAGTCGGACCCGAAGTGATGGAAGGTGTGGGCACCAGGTCAACGGTGAAATCCGCCCCGTAATATTTTACACTGCCTACGGTCCCTACAGCCCGGTAATGGTACAGGGTATTGATTGTCAGGCCCGTAAGAGAGGCTGTAATCCCGGTTGAAGTAGTCCCTGTAACAGGAGAAGGTGTTGCTGCAATGGTGCTTCCATAAGCGGTGGTGAGACCGTACTCGAAGGAAGTAACCACATTTTGCGAACAGGCATTCACCGTGCCGTTCAGGACAGCTGCAGTTTGAGTGACAGTAGTCGCAGCAAGAGTAGTTACCTGGGGCATTTCATAAGCGCCGATGGTAGGAACAGTTGCTCTCGTAATTCCAGCATAGTCGGTAGTGATGCCTGTTACCGGTGTTCCTGCAACCAGCAGAGGTTGCGTGGGGTGCAAGTCGGTAGAAGAAACAAACAGAGGATCGGTACTCAGAGTATGGGCATCCTGCCCTGTAATAGTTTTCCACTCAGCCAGGCTACCCTGGTTACCACCGCCATAATAGCTAAAGGGTCCCGTCACAGTATAAAAATCATTGTAGTCGGAAATCAGAGCGCCGTGGTTAACAAAATACAAAACAAAATTGTTCGAGCCGGCTAAGCCTCTTACATTGGAGAAAATGTTGTTTTTTAACTCGAGGTTATTATATGTCCAGAAGTTAAAAGCAATTGATGATCCTGTTGATGTTGGCGGACCGCTGATGTGGATATCATTGTAATAGAATTTAAAGTTCATACCGGAATAGTTGCCGCCATTGGAAAATCCAGCGATGTACGAGTTTATTCCAGCCCCGCCGTCAAGGGAAATGAGGTTGTTGGAGTATTCATTCGTTCCAACACCAACACTTTGACACAAGATCCCCCTGATGTCTGCCGTGAGTGCCGCATTGGAAGCAGAGATATTGAAAATCTTGTTTTTTCTGGCATTCATGGAAGATACGTAGATTCCGCACACTAAGGGGGATCCCGAGGTAGCGGTCAGGGACCAGTTCCCGAAAATGTTGTTATCCACCGCGTTGTCAGCATTGACCGAGGCAAGGTAAAGTCCATAAAAATATCCGGTACCTGCATAGGTAATGGAGCCAGCCACAGATTCACTGCCCACGGTATTGTTCATGATGTTGAACAATCCGTCTGCCATTTTCATTCCATAGAAGCTGGAATAACTTGGACTGCTCATGATAATATTCCGGATGATGTTGCCCGAGAAAGTTATAGTACCAGCATTCGTGCCCGATGAGTATATTGCCGCAAAGTTACCTGTACCCGGGTATGTCCAGGCATTTCCCTGGCAAAGCGGGGCTTGTCCGCCGATGTAATTGTTTGATACCAGGTGGTTGTATGTGGTAGCCATAAGATAAATGCCGTACTGCGATCCGGTGGGTGGAGTAGAAGAATTATAATAGACAGAGTTTCCGCTGATGACAGCCCCATTGGCTGCAGTAACCATAAGTATGCCATATTGGCTGCAGTTGTACACATTATTATTCAGGATGTTCAGGGAACTGGTCTGGGAAGCACAGTAGAACCCCACCGCGGGGATACCGATTGTTCCTGCCGTTGCATTGCGGATATCATTTCCCGAGATCTCTACTGAATTGTTGCCGGTATTTCCGACGGTCACGGTTCCATAAGAGGTCGAGTTGTAGTTATTTTCAAGGGTGGCGTTTTTCAGATAGCAGTTCTGTGAGCCATTGTTGAATAGTATCGTGCCAGCCGTATTGGCCGATGTTGCAGTGGTATTCCTGAACATGAGATATTTGCCTGCCTGTCCGTCGATGGTGAAACGGCTTGCCCCGTTGGTCCTGATAAGGGCTGGTGTGGAGGCCGAATAGGTAAGCGTGCCGCTGATCGTTCGCATAGTGCTTGCATCAGGTTTGATCAGCAGGGTATAGTTTGAGCCTGCAGGGTTTTCGGTCCATGCATTCAGGGCATAGGTGCCGGGTTCGATTAGATCGGCCGTGATGTTGATGGTGGTATTTCCATTCAATCCGCCAGCATTGATTGCTTCAAAAGCACCGCCCACACCGGTTAAGGTAGGATAGTTCCCGGGGACTGTAAACGTTGTTGGAATGATACCATGGGTCGAAAAGGAAAATACCGTTGACCATGCACTGAGATTCCCGCTTCCGCAATTTGAGCGTACCCATACATAATACGTTGTACCCAGGGTGAGAGGCGTCATCGTATAGGTTGTTACACCGGCTGCGACAGAAGCTGTGGGAGTGGTGCTGATGGTGGGGGGTGTGGAGGAAGTGCTGTAATAAATGTCGTATCCGCCTGCAGGCGCCGATGCCGGTGGGGTCCATGCGATGCCGGCCGAAGTCTGAGTGATAGCAGTTGCCACAACAGCTGTAGGCTCGGGACATGTGGATTGCAGGGTAAAGGACATATCGGCCCCGTAATAGTTTGCAGAACCAACAGTCCCAACAGCCCTGTAATGGTAGAGGGAGTTCGGGGTGAGGCCTGAGATCGCAGCGGTAATCGCGGTTGAAGTATTCCCGGTGACAGGTGAAGGGGTGGCGGCCACACTGCTTCCGTAAGAGGTCGTGAGACCGTACTCAAAGGAAGTGACTATAGTTTGCGAACAGGCATTCACTGTGCCGTTCAGGGTCGCTCCGGTCTGAGTGACTGAAGTCGCAGCAAGAGTAGTTACCTTGGGCATTTCATAAGCGCCTATGGTTGGAACAGTTGCTCTCGTATTTCCGGCATAGTCGGTGGTGATGCCTGTTACCGGCGTTCCTGCAACCAGCAGGGGTTGCTGTGGATGCAGATCTGTTGAGGAAACAAACAAAGGATCGGTACTCAGAGAATGGGCATCCTGCCCTGTTGCAGTTTTCCAGGCAGCCAGGTTACTCTGGTCAACAGAATTATAATGAGTAAGCGGTCCGGCAACAGAATAAAAATCATTATAATCTGAGGTCAACGGAGGGTTACCCACAAATATGGAATAATGCTTGCCTGTCCCGCCTGAACTCCTCAGGTTGGAAAAAATGTTGTTTTTAAATTCGAGGACTGAGTTTATGGAGCTATAACAGGAATATGTTGATGATGTTCCCGTAGACGGACCGCTGATATGGATATCATTATAATAGAATTTCAAGGTCATACTGGTATAGCCGTCATTGTAAAATCCATAGATGATCGGGTTTGTAGCAGCCCCGGCATCGAGGGAGATGATGTTGTTGGAGTATTCATAAACAGTACTAGCCGCGCCACGGGTCCAGATGCCAAATATCGTTGGCGTGAGTGCTGGATTTGAAGCAGAGATATTGAAGATCTTGTTTTTCTTCGCATTCACCGAATAAACGTACATTCCATAGACCGTCGGGGACCCGGTGGCGGCAGTCAGAGACCAGTTCCCGAAGATATTGTTCTCCACCACGTTGGAAGGATTGACCGATCTAAGGAAAAGTCCGTGAAAATATCTTGTTCCTGCATAGGTAATTGAGCCCGCAACAGTTTCACTGCCCACGGTGTTGTTTATAATGTTGAAAAGTCCGTCTTGGATTTGCATCCCGTAAAAGTTTGACGAACCGGAACTGGTCATGGCAATATTCCGGATCACGTTGTTCGAGATAGTTATAGGACCTGCATTAGTGCCAGATGCATATATCCCGTTAAAGTTTCCTGCGATCGGATATGTCCAGGCACTCCCCTGGCAAAGCGGGGCCTGACCGCCTATGTAATTGTTGGTTACCACGTGGCCGAACGTGTTGTCAGTGAGAAATATGCCATACATTATTATGTATTGTGCCGCAGGGGAATTATAAAATATACTGTTTCCGCTTATGATCGAGCCACTGGAATTAACAGCGATACCTAATTCGCAGAAGTTATATACATTATTGTTCAGTACGCTCAGGGAACTGGTCGTGGAGGTACAGTAAATCCCGATTTGTGGAATTCCGATTGTCCCTGCCGTTGCGTCACGCACATCGTTGCCCGAGATCTCGACCGAATTGTTGCCGGTATTGCCAATGGTCACGGTTCCATATGATGAGAAGTTGTAGTTACCCTCGATTGTCGAGTTTTTCAGATAACAGTTCTGGGAGCTGTTGTCGAACAGTATAGTGCCGGCTGTGCCGGCTGGCGTTGCCGTGGTATTCCTGAACGTGAGGTATTTGCCTGCTTGTCCGTCGATGGTAAAACGGCAAGCGCCGTTGGTTCTGATCAGGGCAGGTGTGGAGGCCGAATAGGTGAGCGTGCCGCTGATCGTGCGCAGGGTGGAGGCATCAGGTTTGATCAGCAGGGTATAGTTTGACCCTGCAGGGTTTTCATTCCAGGCATTCAGTGCATAGGTACCGGGTTCGGTGAGATCGGCTGTGATGCTGATGGTGGTATTCCCACTCAATACGCCGCAATTGATTGCTTCAAATGCACCACCCACACCGGTCAAATTCGGATAGGTTCCAGGGACTGTAATCGCTGTAGGTACGGTACTAAGCGTTGAAAAGGAATAAACCGTTGACCACAGACTGAGATCTCCGCTTCCGCAGTTCGAACGAACCCATACATAATACGTTGTCCCCGGTGTGAGGGGAGTCATCGTATAGCCGGTGACCCCGGCTGCGACCGAAGCTGAGGGAGTCGTACTTATGGTCGGGGGTGTGGAGGAGGTGCTGTAATAGATATCGTATCCGCTTGCAGGCGCCGATGCCGGTGGGGTCCAGGCGATGCTGGCCGAAGTCTGGCAGAGGGCTGTTGTTGTGATAGCAGTCGGCGGATAACATGAATAGCTCAGGCTGACCTGGATGTCATCGAGGGTGATGTAATACGGGGGTGGGGGGCCGGTGGTCACCCCGTGGATGCCGATATAATAGTCCCCGCTGGTTGCGGGGGAGAAGGATCCGGAGATTTGTGTGTAGCTGGTGGTAAGTCCGGTGGCGGACTGGATAGCGCCGGTCATGCCGGCTGGAGTCCCAACACTGCCGTATTTCAGTTCAACAGTAGCAGCCGAAGGGGTTGAGCCATCCTGCTTTGCCCAGCAGGAAACGGTGTAATACATTCCGGCGGTTAAGGTAAATTTCCTGAACAACCAGCCATTGCCGTACATCCCCAGGGTTGCGTCCCAGCTCCCGGTACGAGGTGTTCGGTTGAACGTGGTCTGGGAGCTGTTGGCCAGCCAGTAAGTTTCGTAGACTCCTCCATCCTGGGTCCAGCAACCGCCCACGGCAATCTGATCGGTATAACCCGACTCGAAGCCTTCGTTGAACGGAAGCACGCTCACAGGATTGCAGAGCGTCGTGAAGGAATAAACATTGGTCTAGGAACTGCTGGTTCCGCCGCAGTTCGAACGCACCCAGGCATAATAAAGCGTGCTTGCACTGAGCGAAAGCATGTTATACGAGGTGATTCCCGCGCCCACCGTAGCCGTGGGGACGGTGGATGGAGTCGGGGGTGTGGATGAGGTGCTGTAATAAATATCATAGCCGTTGGACGGGGGCGAAGCGGGAGCCGTCCAGCCAAGGGTTGCAGTACTGGCCGTAATGCTTGTTGCGTTCACAGCGGTAGGCGCAGGACATAAGTTCGTGACTTCCATATGTACGTTGTCGACGTACCAGCCATCCGCAAAAGATCCTTCATATTCCCAGGCAACATATACTGTTGTTCCCGAATAGCCCGTCAGCGTATAAGTGGGAGAGAGGGCCCAGTTCCAGTCACCAGCTCCCAGGTCGGCATTGATGGCAGTCCATGCCCCAAGATTCTGTGCCCCGGTAGTGGAGTAATATAGTCCGTGCTTCACATAATACGATGGAAACACATCCTTCTGATAGTAACTGATGTCGACCGATCCTCCGGCCGGAACTGTTATTGCTTTGGAAATCAGCCAGATTGTGCCGTTATACCAGCTGAAGGCGCAGCCGGTAGTCACCCCGAAATCCGCAGCCCAGAAATCTCCGCTCCCGGCCGATTGCCAGGAGACCCAACCTGCAGGCAGGGAAGAAGTCGATTCAAAAGTTTCTGTAAACGGCAAGGTGTATTGTGCCTGTGAGCTCTGGGCCCCTGCAAGCAATACAAACAACAAGAGTACAAACTTCTTCATATAGCAGGTTTTTTTTAGGTGGCTTGTGATCGGTGGGAGGTGGTTCTCTGGCATCGGACTTCTGTTGTAGGCTTTTAGTCGCTGGTTCTCTGTTTTAATGTGGACAAACCTCGTCTTCCGATAATCGTAAACTGAAAGATTACTTTGGAAAGATAGTGGGGTTGGGTGAATAGCTATCAAAATTTTTATAAAGATGTGTTATTCCGATTATTCTGGCTATGACTGGTCATCGCTGGTGTTTTTCTCAACATGGAAACCCTCGAATTATAAAGAACTCAAAGGCAGAATTTTCTTTCGAAGCCGGGTTTTGAGGGGAGGAGGTTGGGTTTTTTTAGAAAAGCCAATACTGCTTTTTTCAGACCGGGTTCAAGCTGTTTATGTTTTACTTTTAAAAAATTGTTTCCGGGAATTAAATGCCGGTAAAAAAAGGCAAAAAAAAATTCCTGGTAAATCATGCTTTCAGGATTGCCTGTAAGGATGTTTTAGCAAGAATATTTCTTTAATTCAATACCTTATGCAGCCTTTGCAGTTAATCCAATGGCTTCAGCATATTTCAGGTATGTTTCAACTGAGGCAACAACTACTC